>Ga0256405_10000137_pt1 | contig 231491 bp, 186 predicted proteins | sample RumenRJG_02DNA_FD_189096 | JGI IMG/M metagenome (GOLD analysis project Ga0256405, IMG submission 189096) | Bovine rumen microbial communities from Lethbridge, Alberta, Canada - RJG_02 | ecosystem: Host-associated > Mammals > Digestive system > Stomach > Rumen | place: Canada: Alberta...
CTACTTCTGTCTATGTAAATCTTTCAAAGAACTCTTTCTTCTGTGCTTTCAGAGGTCGTTTCCTCGTTAGCGGGTGCAAAGGTACATACTTTTTTCCATCCGACCAAGACTTTTCCGGAAAAACTTTCGATTCCAATGCCACTTTTTGACGCCTCTTGATACAAATCAAAGACAAAATGGCAATACACCTTATAATATATTATATAGGAAAGAATTTGTGATAATAATCTTCAGATTTGCCGATTTTGTTTGGCCGTTTAAAAAAATGTCGTAATTTCGCCGCCGTTTTTATGATAATAGAAGATTATGAAGAAGAATAGAATTAAAATTGGAATGATGGCCATCGCCTGTATGGCCTTGGTGAGTTGTGGCAATATGAGTCAGGTAATGAGTGCTATGACCAATGGCACAGGTATCGCAAATGCCATCAAGAGCGTTATCGGCCTCGATAAGGTCAAGCAGCAGAATCTTATAGGCGAATGGAAATACAAAGGTCCCGGCTGTGCCTTCATGAGCGAGAACCTGCTTGCGAAGGCTGGTGGAGAAATGGCAGCCGTACAGATTGAAGAAAAGCTGCTCCCCTACTATCAACAGGTAAATGTATCCAGTAGCAATACCCAAATCACCTTCAAGGAAGATGGTACGTTTTCCTCAAAAATCGTAGGCACCCCATTCAACGGCAAATACACTTTCGACGAGGAGAGCCAAAAAATCACACTGAAGGGCCTATTCCTAAGTGTCAACTGCTATGCCAAAAAAGAACTTGGCGGAATCTCCATACTATTCGAGGCCAACAAACTGCTAACCGTGCTTCAGACGATGTCGGCCATGAGCGGCAACAAGGATCTGCAGACGATAGATGATTTGAGCAAAAAATACGATGGAGTACGTGTCGGATTCGATATGAATAAGTAATTTTGCAAAAATATGCAGAAATATTTGGTCGGGTGCAAAATAATATGTATTTTTGCACCCGAATTTTGAATAAATATTCCGCATGAAAGTTAAAAACAATAGATTAGAAGCGCTGAGACTGATCATATCAAGCCAGCAATTAGGAAGCCAGGACGAACTCTTGAATGCCCTTCAGAAAGAAGGATTCAAACTGACACAAGCCACACTGAGCCGCGACCTGAAACAACTTAAAGTAGCGAAAGCGGCCTCTATGAGCGGTAACTATGTATATGTACTGCCCAATGAGACGATGTACAAACGCGTCAGCACGCCCAACAGCATCCGCGAGATGATGAAAGTGCCAGGCTTTGTCAGCATCAACTTCTCTGGCAACCTCGGCATCATCAAGACACGCCCAGGTTACGCCAGCAGCATCGCTTGGAACATTGACAACAGCGACGTACCCGAGATACTTGGCACCATTGCCGGCGATGACACCATCTTCATTGTCATCAAGGAAGGCATCAAGCATCAAGAAGTTGTTGACGCACTGAGTGATATTGTGCCAAACATGAAATAATCTACATTACCAAGATTCTAAAAGAGAAAAACCATTATGGAACAAGAAATAGAAATAGAAGTCCTCGTAGCCGGTCCGGAACACGAGAAATATGTTGATACGATTCTGGAGACCATCGCAGAAGCAGCAAAAGTACGAGGGACAGGTATTGCCAAACGTACCCACGAATATCTCACCAAGAAGATGCTGGAGGCTAAAGCGGTAATCGCCCTGACCAAAGACGGACGTTTTGCGGGATTCAGCTATATTGAGACCTGGGAGAATATGCAGTACGTAACGACCTCCGGTCTGATCGTGCATCCCGACTTCCGCGGGCATCATGTAGCCAAGCGCATCAAAGACATGACATTCACCTTGGCCCGTACCCGCTGGCCGCACGCCAAGATTTTCTCACTGACCAGTGGTGCAGCAGTCATGGCGATGAACACCGCCTTGGGCTATCAGCCCGTCACCTTCGCCGACCTGACAGACGACGAAGCATTCTGGAAAGGCTGCGAAGGATGCGTCAATGTGGACGTACTGCACCGTACAGGCCGCAAATACTGCATCTGTACAGCCATGCTCTACGACCCGACAGAGCATCTGCCCGCCAAAATACCTGATGAAGTCATTGAGCGCATCAGGCAAATCGATGGTGAGGCATAAAAAGGTAAAAAAGTAAAAAAGTAAAAAGGTAATAAAAATAAAGATATGGCAAACAAGAAAGTTGTAGTTGCATTTTCAGGAGGTCTTGACACCTCCTACACCGTTATGAAGTTGACCCAGGACGGCTGGGACGTTTACGCAGCATGCGCCAATACTGGCGGCTTCAGCGAGGAACAGTTGAAGAAGAACGAAGAGAACGCCTATAAGCTAGGTGCTGTGCAGTATGTCACACTCGATGTGACCCATGAGTATTATGAGAAGTCGCTGAAGTACATGATCTTCGGCAATGTACTCCGTAACAATTGCTACCCCATCTCCGTCAGCAGCGAGCGTATCTTCCAGGCCATCGCCATCGCCCGTTATGCAAAAGAAATCGGTGCTGATGCTATCGCCCACGGATCGACTGGTGCGGGCAACGACCAGATCCGTTTCGATATGACCTTCCTCGTGATGGCTCCTGGTGTGGAGATTATCACACTGACCCGCGATAAGAAGCTGACCCGTAAGGAAGAGGTTGACTATCTGAACGAACACGGATTCTTCGCTGATTTCACCAAACTGAAGTATTCTTATAACGTAGGTATCTGGGGCACCAGTATCTGTGGCGGCGAACTGCTCGACCCCACTCAGGGACTCCCCGAAGGCGCTTATCTGAAGCATGTTACGGCCAAGGAACAGGAGTCACTACTGAAGATCCAGTTCGAGAAAGGTGAAATTGTCGCTGTCAACGGTGAGCACTTCGACGACAAGGTCAAGGCTATCCAGAAGATCGAGGAGATTGGTGCCAGCTATGCCATCGGCCGTGATGCGAACGTAGGCGACACGATCATCGGCATCAAAGGACGTGTAGGCTTCGAGGCTGCAGCTCCGAAACTGATCATCGAGGCACACCGTTTACTGGAAAAATCAACGCTCTCCAAGTGGCAGCAGTACTGGAAAGACCAGGTGGCCAACTGGTACGGCATGTTCCTCCACGAAAGTCAATATCTGGAGCCCGTCATGCCCGATATCGAGGCTATGCTGACCTCCAGCCAGCGTAACGTGACGGGTACAGCTATCCTGAAGCTTCGTCCCTATGGTTTCGAGACTGTAGGTATCGACTCTGAGAACGACCTGACGAAGTCGAAGCTTGGCGAATATGGTGAGACCCAGACTGGCTGGACTGCCGACGAGGCCAAGGGCTTCATCAAGGTATCCAGCACACCGCTGCGTGTCTACTATGGTATCCATAAGGACGAAAAGAGATGATAAAGGTAGGAATCTTAGGTGCAGCAGGCTATACGGGCGGTGAGCTCATCCGCCTGTTGCTCAACCACCCGGAGGCAGAGATTGTCTTTGCCAACTCTGAGAGCAACGCAGGTAACCTCGTCAGCGATGTCCACGAAGGACTCATTGGCGAGACTGATCTGAAGTTTACCGACGAGATGCCTTTCGATCAGGTCGATGTCGTATTCTTCTGTTTCGGACACGGCAAGAGCGAGGCCTTCCTCAAGGAACATACCATCCCCGAGAATGTCAAGATCATCGATCTGGCACAAGACTTCCGCATCAAGGGCGACCACGACTACGTCTACGGTCTGCCTGAGATCAACAAGGAAGAGATTCTGCAAGCCCAGCACGTGGCCAATCCCGGCTGTTTTGCCACTTGCATACAGGTAGCCCTGTTGCCCGCAGCCCATCTGAATCTGCTCAAGGACGATGTGGCAGTCAATGCCATCACGGGCTCGACTGGAGCAGGACAGAAGCCAGGCGCCACGACGCACTTCTCTTGGCGTAATAACAACCTGAGCATCTACAAGCCCTTCCAGCACCAGCACATCGCAGAGATCCGCCAGTCGCTGAAGCAGGTACAGGGTTATCTCGATGCCGACATCGACTTCATCCCCTATCGTGGCGACTTCGCCCGAGGCATCTTCTGCACAGCCGTTGTCAAGACGCCAGCTCCCGTAGAGGACGTCATCGAGGCCTATCAGGACTTCTATCGTGATGCCGCCTTCACCCACTACAGCGACAAACCACTCGACCTGAAGCAGGTAGTGAACACCAACAAGGCACTGGTCCATGTCGAGAAATACGGCAACAAACTGCTCATCACCTCCTGCATCGACAACCTGTTGAAAGGTGCCGTTGGCCAGGCCGTACAGAACATGAACCTCATGTTCGGCATCGACGAGACCTCAGGCCTCCGCCTGAAAGCATCAGCCTTCTAATCACCATCATGGTAAAAAAGGGCATACTCATTCTGATCAGTTTCCTTGCCCTGTCTACAGCAGCGGCACAGGAAACCACATCAGATCATCCCACAGAATCAGCATGCCCCTTTATCAAGATCGAACCAGAACGACTGGCCGATCTGAACATCCCCCGCTTTGGAAATGCCATCTTCTGTGCCAATGGCGAGATGACAGTAACTGGAGGCCACACCTCCGGCTTTATCCCTACAGCCACTGCCGAGTACTATAAAGACGGCAAGTGGCACCTCCTTCATATGGTCTACCCTCACGATACAGGCTGCAGCGTACTTCTCAAATCAGGCAAGGTCCTGTTGGCAGGCGGCTACGAGAAGAATCTGGGCATAGGCCAGACCCATGCTGTTGAGATGTACGACCCACTGAGCCATACCTTCGATGGGTTTGGCTGCATGGAACAGAAACGGACACAATTCACAGGACTGGAGCTCGACAGCGGACATGTCGTCTTGTCAGGCAACTGGTATCATGACGATGCCATAGAGTTGTTCGATGGCGAAGCCAGTTTCACTTACGTCAAAGACGTATCCACCCAGCGCAACTTCCCCCACATTTTCCAGATAGCCAAAGACGACGCTATCTTTTTCAGCAGCACAGACATCAAAGGTAACAAGCTCGACACGATCATCATCGACCGTCTGAAGGGTGAGCCCTTCACCCATCCGCTGTTCGATGTCTGGAAGCCCTTATTCATTCCGCTGAATCAACGTAGCGACGATAGTTTCATAGGCAACAAGGAAGCAGGCCAATACGCCTACCTGTTCCCTGTTAAGGACAAGGAAGGTCAGGTAGCCATTGCCAAATGCGAAGGCATGGGTTTCTCTCTGCTCCCCACAGACTATCCCGTTCCCATGTTTTTTCAAGAAGGAAGGATCCTATACCATTCTCAGGTCCTGACAGACAAGAAAGCGCATCGAGGCTATATGCTGGGAACTGACGACAGGCTCAGCGAGACCAATCGTCATTATATCCTCTCTATCGACTATAACCAGTCGCCAGCCACACTGACACTCTACTATACCGATCCTACGGCGGAGATGCACAACACCACACCCATGCTCACCCCTGATGGCAATCTGATGCTGGCAGGAGGGAAGATCCAACTCAATGCCAGTGGGAACTTCCGTCCAAGCAGCGCTGTCTTCTTGTTCCGTTTTGGCAGCGAGGCTGAAGCTGAGAAAAGCGGACTTCCCACATGGGGCATAATTCTTTTACTCCTGGCTGGCCTCATCGCAGTGTCCTGTATCATATACCTATTTGTATATAAGAAGCGTCATCCAGTCATCGAAGAGCAGACATCTGAAAGTGCATCAGCAAGCAGAGAACTCTTCCAGCGGATTTGTCGACTGATGGACGAAGAGAGGCTTTACCTCAATAGCGAGTTAAAAGTCTCTGACATCAGCCAGCGTCTAGGCACCAATAAGCATTATGTCTCCGATTGTATCAAACTCCATAAAGGCTGCGCTTTTTCATATTTCGTCAATACCTATCGCATCGAATATGCCAAGCAACTCCTCCGTCAGAATCCGGAAAAGAAAGTGACAACCATCAGTTGGGAATCAGGCTTTGCCAATGACACCACCTTCTTCAGAACATTCAAAGCCTTCACTAACATGACCCCCAAAGAGTGGCTGTCACAAAACGACTAACAATTTTTGCATTGTTAGTCGTTTTTCTTAAATTGTAAGTTTACCAATACTTGTTTTTGCTACTTTTGCAAAACTTGTATGAAGATTCATATCATCTATTGTACACTACTCTGCTGTCTTCTGACATCCCTTCCAACGACAGCTCAGACGTCTGTTCCTTCAGAGAGCAGTCGACAAACGGCATGTCCAATGGTCAATATCGAAGCAGAGCAACTCTCAGACATGACGACAGCCCGTTCTGGGCACAGCGTCTTCCGTATAGGACAAGAGATTGTTGTGGTGGGAGGTCACACCTTAGGATTCATCCCCGTAAAGACAGCTGAATACTATAAAGATGATGAATGGACCCAGATGCCCACCGTCTATGATCACGACGGAGGGCTCAGCCTCGTTATGAAGACAGGCAAGGTCTTGCTGGCTGGAGGTTTCGAGAAGCATGTGGGCATCGGACAAACCTTCGTAGCTGAGATGTACGATCCTCAGACACGTAGTTTCGAGGGCTTCGGTTGTCTCGACAAGAAGCGCACCTTTGCCTCTGCTGTCGAACTCGACAGCGGTAACGTCTTCATCACTGGCAACTGGCATGAAGGAGATGAGATAGAGTGTTTCGATGGCGATTGTAACTTCACGTTCGTCAAGGAAGTCACGACAGACCGTCGTCTGCCCTATATCTTTCGTACAGCCCCTGACGATGCCGTGATCCTGGGAGGATGCGACTCTTACGGACATCGAATCGACAGCATTGTGGCTGATCGTCTGAAGGGCGAATCGTTCCACGTCCCCTTGTTGAACCTGTGGCATCCCCTTTCTTTCGAACTATCCTACAACACTGAGGAGAGTTTCATTGGCGATGAATCGAAGCATGTTTATGCCTATCTGATGCCTGCCGAGGACAAGAATGGGCGCATTGCCATCATCAAGGTTCAGGGACTTGACTTCTCGCTGTTACCCACCTCCTGCCCCATCCCTACTGAGGCTGACTGGGGAGATATCGAGTATATCTCACCTATACTCACTGACCAGCAGGCCCAAAGAGGTTATATGATAGGTCGCGACAAGGATCGACGTATCTATGTACTCTGCATCGAATACGCCAAAGCCATTGACGACAAGAGCGCCCCGCTGACCCTCTACTATACGACTCCTTTACCTGAAGCTGGAAATGGGCGCGTGATTCTCACTGCCGAGGGCGACTTGATGCTGATTGGAGGTGTCTCTGGTTCCGACTTCACACCTTTCAAGACTGTGTTCCTGATACGTTTTGGCACCCAAGGCGCTGTTAAGGAAAGCAAGACCGACTGGCTTTGGATAGGACTGACGCTGGTAATACTGCTGATTCTGGCTTTGGTGGTTTTCCAAGACTTCAGACGTCGTCGCATCCCCCAACCATTACCCATCAAGGAGCCAGTGCAGACACCTGTCGTCGAAAATGCGAAAGGCCTCAGACTGTCAACTGATACAGACGAGGTATTGATACAGCGCATCTGCAATCTGCTGGAACAAGAGCAACTCTATCTGAACTGCGAGCTGAAAGTGGCTGATATCGCCGACAAGTTGGGTACCAACAAGCGACATATCTCCGACTGTATCAACACCCAAAAGGGTATCACCTTCGTCCAATTGGTCAACAACTATCGCATCGAGTACGCCAAACAACTGCTCAAAAGCAGTCCTGACATCAAAATCACCGAGGTCTACATCAAATCAGGCTTCGCCAACGAGACATCGTTCTTCCGTGTCTTCAAGGCACTCACAGGTCTGACCCCCAACCAATACAAATTCAGGAAAGACACGTAATCGACTAACAATTCGTGTAATGATAGTCGTTTTTCAAAATTTGTAAGTGGACGAAACAGAATATTTACCTATCTTTGCCAAAAATAATAACTAATCACTGTTTAATTATGGAGAAGAAACTAACTTGGATTTTAACCCTTTTGGCATTCCTGCTATTGATACCACAGGAATCAAAAGCAGTCGATGAGGTGGAGACACTTATCATACAGATGAAGAACGGCTCTGAAAACACGTTCTTCTTGAAAGATAAACCCAAAGTCACCTTTGAAGGTGTCAACCTCAAGGTGAGTGCTACGACTGGCGATGTCAGCTTTGCCCTTGCAGATGTCCTGCGCTTTACTTACGACAAGCGATCGACGACTGGCATCAACGAACAAGTCACCACCCCCACAGGAGTAGCTTTCGAAGGCGATGTGCTTGTTATCAGCCAACTCAAAGCGAATGCCACTGCCAGCATCTACGCCCTCGATGGCAAACTGATCCGTCAGCTGAAACCTCATCGCGCAGGAACCTATCGCATCAGTCTATCTGGATTGCCCTCTGGGCTCTATCTCGTCAAAGCAGATAACGTCACCTATAAAATTACCAAACGATGAAACGTTACACCTTATATATATTAGTGGCCATATTGGGCATGCTCAATATCCAGCCAGCAGAGGCCCAGCAGAAGCAGGATGCTCTCTACATTTTTCGCAATGACGGAAAGTTCAACGGTTTCTTCTATGCAGATATCGACCACATCGAATACTCAAAGGTTGATACCCTGGGAAAAGAACAAAGTGACTATGTTGTTCAAGAGATATATGCACTCGACACCATTGTCCGCATCCCTATATCTGCCATAGACAGTGTGGCATTCGTCACGCCTGAAACAGTTTACAAGGCCGATATGGCAGCAACAACCAAAAGCGACTTATGGAAACATGTAATCGGCAGTGATTCGATATCGACCCTCCTGCTTTCATCGTCTACACCATCGACCCTGATTCCAAAGGTGGGCGATAAAATTGCTACAACCCAGCAAACATCTCTTCTTCCAGGAGGTTTCTTTGGGAAAGTAGCAAGTGTTAATAGTGGAGCAGAAGGCATCACTGTAAAATGTGATGTCCTGAGCATGCTTGATGTATTTGACCAATATGTCAGTACGTCTGTTGCTGTTGGTGGAGATGCCTCCACCCGTGCAGAAGTGGGGGGAGCTGTCGATGTCGAATTGCCTTCTTATCACCAAAGTTACCAATTAGACGGTCTTGGCTATGGTTTTACTGACCAATTTTCTATTTCTGGCTCTGGCAAAGTTGAATACAACCTTACTCCTTTTATGAACCTGCGCACTTTCCTGTCTGTGGGATTGTTAACAGGCATCAACTTTGATATGACTATGCGCTTAGAGACAAGGTCATCATTCGAGATGAGTATGAAAGGTACAGCAACAGGCCAGTTTGATATAGAACTTGTCAAGAGGAAGGTTTATATTCCTGACACGCCAGGCCTCTTCTTGGATGTTATGGCTGGTATCGGTACTTCTGTTTCCCTCTCTGGCGAACTATCAATTAAGAAAGCAAATACTTCAAGCGGCTATGCTGTCGTACAATATAATGAAAGCATGTTTGAATATGGGCCAGGTATGGCAAATTTGAGCTACCACAATCTTGGCTCGGAATCAGAGACGAAAATGCTTGGATCTATCACCCTGACAGCCTATCCATATTATGAGGTAGACCTTACATTCATTGACTCAAAGCTCGACGCAGTAGGTGTACGTTTGGAATCAGGTGCTAAAGCAGAAGTAACGAGTGAGATAAAGATGGAGGATCTCATTATGCCCGTCACCTATAACAATACGATGGTTTATGATGAACTTAACCGTAATGGATCTGTTAAGATTGGCCCATACAGTGCAGGTAAGTTAACAGCAAATTTAGGGAAATGGTCAGCAGATAAAACTATCTATGAGGCTGAACGCACATGGGATTTCGAAGGTGGACTCGTACCCAACTTCAGCGCTGTGAATGCCACGTTGAACAACAAAACGCTCGAGACCACTATTGAGTTAAAAGACCGTAATGTACTTTTCTCATGTCCTGTAGGAGCGATTGTCTACGACTCTAAAGGCAATAAGATTGCAGACAAATGGTATGAGAAGGAGTATTGGAAACAGAACTACAAGAGCTTTTCACTGACTATCCCTGATATCAATCTCTCTGGTTCTCTCCGAGTTTATCCTCTTACAAAGCTCTTCGGCTACGAATTGATGGCATCGCCTTATAAAGAAGTTGCAGAAGAACCTTGGATGAAAGTAACACCTGAAAGTCAAAATTTGGGTGCGAATGGTGGAACTGCGAAATTCTCTATTACTGACAACGTAACCTACACTGTCGCTGATGATGTGGAAGTCGATTGGGAAGCCTCTGTCAAGTTTACGGGCTCGAAATGGTTTGAGCACAAATGGGAAGGCGATGACTATGTGATCACTGCTGGTGCAAACGATACAGAAGAAACCCGCAAGGCCACTATCACTTTCACCATTACCTGCCCTTCACTGAATATCTCAATGGAAAAGACAGTTACAGTAACACAGGATCCAAAGAGCACTGAACCTGGCTCAGAAGGTGATTTAACGACACTTAGTGGGTTGGTAACTAAGGCTCTCCAAGGGGAGTGGGAATTAAAATATGGTAACGGAGCTGTTGAGACCATAACATTTGGAACAGATGGCAGTTACAACGTAGTCATGACAAGCACTGACGGGTATACTCAGACTGGTACGTATGAGATTAACAAGTATGGCATGAGCGAAGGCAATCCCGCAGGCCAGCTGACTGAGACACATACGACTTCTTCAACAGGCAATACGGCCACCAAGACCTATACCTTCGTTGTATTCCCAAGTGCGTCAGGTGGACCAGATGTGTTGTCTTACAAAAATTACGAATACACTCGCAAGAGCAGCAACTTTAACTGGAATGCATGGTATACATTCGTAAGCTCATCTACCAGACAAGGAGGAGGAGGATACTTCACAGAAAAGTCCGTCCATTATCCGAAGGCTCATAGGGGCGAACTCCCTTAGGCCGTAACAACCTAATGTTTGCATTTTTTCGCACAAGTTATTATTTTTATTGCAGGAGCCGGCAGCGATGCCCGCTCCTGCTTTTTCTTTTAACACTTAAACTCCAAGAACAATAGCAGGATCAATATTCAGCTTCTTGCTTATTTCCCTGCCGATTTTCAAAGACGGTTCACTTTTTCCATTCAATATTTCACTTACTCGAGCATTGCTAAGACCAATCATTTCAGCAAGTTTGGACTGAGTGATGCCCATTTCGTATAGACGTAGTTTAATAACGTCTATCAATGAAGGCTTACCAATGGGGTAATGAATGTCTTCATACTCCTCAACCATATCTGAAATCATATCAAGTTCCAGATAGTTCGTGTCGTCTGTTGGTGTCTCATCGTTCACCAAAGGAAGTAGTTCTTCAATTCTTTTTAGTGCTGCTCGATACGCAGCCTCGCTCTTTATCTGTGCCATAACCTATATATTTTGAATGTCCTTGATTGCATCATACTCTTTGTGTGTTCCTACAAACCGGATATAGACCGTTTTAGGAGTGAACTGTATCAAAACCACTAGTCGGAAATCATTGCCTTTAATATTGAATACATACCGCTGATTACCCACAGCGTCTACACTATTGAATGTGTTTTTGATGTCGGCAAAACAGGTCCACTCGGACTTCTTCGTCTTCTCATACCATTCCTCAAGAGCCGTTTTTGATTGGGGAACTTTAGTATAGTAATTTACAAGTGTACTCTTAGATATAATTCTCATGTCTTCTGTTTTTGCTGCAAATATAGGCAAACTTTTTAGAATTTCCAAATTATTTTCGGAAAATCGTAAAAAGAAGAACAAAAAACAATGTTATATGACTTTGCATTTTTTCGCACAAGTTATTTTTTTTAGCAGGAGCCTGCAGCGATGCCCGCTCCTGCTTTTTTACTTAATATGAAAAAGGGACGAGCATCACTGCTGGCCCCTACCGTAAACATAAATACAAGTGTTCCAATGAATGGTTTACTAGAGTATGAAAATATTGCGATCTTATCATTTCGTATTACATGAATTTAATATCAAAGCTATAACTATCATCGTCGGACGCGCCTTTGATATTATAAGTACCTATATAAGTATGTGTAACACCCTCTTCTACAGGATATTCGAATGTGTAAGTTTGCTGAAAATCATTGAACACACTACTCCATTTCTGCGTTGTGAAGAATGTGTGACCTCTTTGATCATCGCCTATATGGGAGAATCGCACATTATCCAGATTGAAAGAAATGGCCTCCTTGATTAAATAGACTTTATCACCAGAAGGTGATGATCCATCTCCCAACCACTTTACGTAACCACTAATATTGCAATTTGAGTCGATTGTGATACCTATATCCCAGTTCTGTTTGCCTGTATAACCACCCAACGAATAATAGTAGTCAGCAGAACCATTACTCTTGAATGTCATGCTAGTCTTATCCTTCGTTGTAGTTCCAGATGCCCAGATTTCAACCCTTTCTCCTTCATTATAATCCGCAGGAATTTGGTCGCTGAGATAATAAAAACCATCAGGCAAAGAAGAAACGTTGCTTGGAGTGAAACCGAGGTCAATTTTTACCTTCGTAAAGTTTGGCAGGTCTGCTATGATACCACTATCGTCTTCATCACCCATCGCAGCTTGACTAATTGGAACGCTGACAGTGGCCAATACCGTCTGTTTATCTTGCGAAAAAGCAATGGTAATACTGCCTTTGCGTTCCTTCCCTGTGTCATTCTCATCTGCTTCTACAATGACACTCCTTCCTGTCTTACTTACTCTAATCCAGTCGCTATTGCTCTTGACTCCAAAGTATTTAATGTCGCTGTATGTGTCGATTGCCTTCTTATCCCCTTCTGCATCAAGTTTCAGCGATGTAGGGTTAATCTCATAGCTAAGATCTGACGGAGCAGGGTCTGCGCTGATGGTTTCTTTGCCTGGTTTGGGCTTAACCTTCTGAGTGGCACGATCACCCTTGTCTGTGACGGAAGTGACTGTCTGATCCGTGTTGGCTGAGGTTACCATTGTGACGTTGCCATCCTTATTGGGCAAACCTACGTTAACCTTGCCATCTGAGCCAACAGAAAGAGAACCATACATTTGGGCACCCGCAATATTGTTGATCGTCTGCATGATACTCTTGTTGGTTCCCTTGGCTGCATCTTCCTCAGCTGCCTCCAATTCTTTCTCATAAACATAGTCCGTCATTTCGCTCTGAACCTGTTTGAGCATCTCATCGCTAATGGTCTTGTACTCCTCAGGCAGCAGATATTTCTCTAATACCTTATCTAACAGGTTCTTGCCAACAACCGTCTGAAGTTTAGCAAAGTCGTTACTTGTCAGCGTACCCTCCTTATATTTCTTACGGATCTTGGCGGTTTCCTCCATAACGATTTCTACATCCTGCATCTTACTGATGCTTCCTCCTGAAAGCTGGTCGAGTGTTGCAAGCTGAACGTTCATACCCTTATCTGCTAAGGTCATAGTCGTCTTTGCTGCAGTATTCCATACGGCATTACCATTCTTGGTGCCAGTCACAGCGTCAAGATTATCCCTAAACTGCATGGTGGCATCATTCACACCAGAGGTCTGGAAATACCAGCATTTCTTGATTTCGTGAGCCTTGGTGGTCAGTTCGCGATTATTGAATTTCTTAAACCAGGTAGATGCATCAGTGCAGCCTGCCCTCAGATTATTGGGAAGCACATCGAACAACTGCTGCTGAGCCTGTTTGTCGCCCATCATCTTGGTTTTCTCAAGGGCATCCTTGATAAGATTCTCGTCATCACTGGTCACTTCCGACAAACCGTTAATAAAGTCAAGTGTCGCCGTTACAGGACCTCGCGTAGTGACTTGGCTCAATACGCCAGCCTGTTCAAGTTGTGAGGCAGCTTTCTCATAGCGTACCCTATTCTCGAGGATTTCTCTAATCAGCGCATTCATCTTGTCAGGATCAGCGTTGGTCATATCTCCACAGAAGAGTTTACCTTCCCAATTGTTACTGAACAGCTTGATGGTCTGCAGTTTCAGGTTTTCAACCTTGGCCACATACTCGATGAAGGTTTCCAGATCACTCATGGGCACATCCTTTTTCAAGGAAGTTGCCTCACTGCCAGTTTCGCCCCAGAGGTACTCGCTGTCGCCTCCACCTCCTCCTTCACCACTGTCTTCTTTTGTACAAGCTGACAAACTGATAATCGCCATCAGCAGGAAGAGCATCTTGAATAGTTGTCTTACCTTAATCATAATAATATTGCTTTAGTTCCTAATAATATTTTCGCAAAGATAGTTAATAATCTGACAGGACTACTTACAAATTTTGAAAAAAGACTTACATTGCACGAATTGTAAGTCGTTATTGCTTCATAAGTGGCACTCCTTGAAAATTAAGCGGCACTTATCGCTGGCGAAGTAGGCTACGGTTGGCGATCCGCTTCCCCGCTCGGCTTTGCCGCTTGCTACCGAAGGGACGCAAGAATGGTTGCCCATCAGGTCGGCTACGGCTGATTGTTCCCTTACTGGGAATAAAACGTTCCCTGCCTGGAAACATCGAGAGAGATTACTGCAACAATGGAGCGAGCAGTATTCTCGCTGGCATCGAGATTACTGCTCGACAATTCGTACTAAGTGCCAAGGAAATTCCCATTAATGGGAATAATTTCTACATTTAAATCTGCAAAAGATACGAATTCAAATCGTCGCACTCTCAAAAGTGCATGTAAAAGACTGAATTTCAATTATTGACCGATTAGTCCACTTTAACGGGACAGTAGTGTATCAAAATATTAAACTATATCCCTCAAAATTTGGTGGATTTACTTTTTATTCGTAACTTTGCAGTCGACTAAATAAACGTGATATGGCAACAACACGACTGAACTTCTGGCTGGCTATCCTGCTGTTCCTGCTTCCGACTGCGGCAATAGGGGGAACGGCCGATACCATCCCTTCAGGCTGTCCGATAGTCAAAGTGGAAGTAGAGCAGTTGCCAGACCTGAACATTTCGCGAGCCGGTCACCAGGTATTCTGCATCAATGGCGAATATGTCGTAGCAGGCGGACATACCAATGGCTTCGTCCCTACCCCAACGGCCGAATACTTCAAGGATGGCCAGTGGCACGTGATACAGATGACCTACTGTCACGACGTTGCCCTTTCAGCCAAACTGAAATCAGGCAAGATACTCATAGCTGGTGGCTGCGAACAGCCTTCAGGCATCGGACAGACCTTTAATGCAGAACTTTACGACCCTGAGACGCATAGTTTCAGAGGTTTCGGCATCTTGCAGCGTAAACGAGTCTGGGCATCAGCCCTCGAACTCGACAGCGGCGAAGTAGTCATCACTGGCAACTGGTATCATAACGACGGCATCGAGATGTTCTATGAGGCACAGAGTGTCAAGGGCGACCATCAGTATCGACAGAGTTTTACCTATATCAGAGATGTAGCCACACAACGTACGACCCCTTCCATCATCCGCATCGCCAAAGACGATGCCCTGATCTTCGGTCCTTATGGCATCAGGGGCGATTCGCTGAGAACGGCCTATGCCTACCGGTTGAAAGGCGACTCCGTGCATATCCCCCTCTTTGATACCTGGCAGCCAATCAGTCTCGGTTCCCGCCAGGCGGATGCCAGCTTTATCGGCGACGAGGCCAAGGGCGACTTCACTTCCTTGGTACCCGTCAAGGATAGTACAGGACAAGTGGCGATTGCCCGTTTCAGCGGTACTGAGGCCAGTCTGCTGCCGACAACCTGCCCTGTCCCGATGGTGTGCAAGGGCGACAGCATCGTCTATTTCAATATCACAGCCGATCGTCAGCGAGGACGGGCTTACCTCTTCGGTCTCAGCAAGCATTACCAGACACTGCAGGAGGATACCTATAACTACATTCTCATCATCGACTATGCGCACGCCTCAGCAGACGGAGTCCCATTGGCGCTCTGCTATACCGAACCGCTGGAGATGATGCCCGACTTCAGCCCGATTCTGACACCAGAAGGCGATCTGCTGATAGCCGGCGGACTGGACAACGGCAGTAACTTCACGCCAAGCAACAAGGTCTACCTGCTTCCGTTTGGAGGTCATCCTGCAGCCATAGGGAAGACAGATAACAGCCTGTGGCTCATCGTGTGGCTGACGAGTGGAGCCTTTCTGTTGTCTGGAGCCCTCATATTCCTGTATCTTTATATGAGGAAACGTCGCGCAGCCTCGCAAAAAGAACCCGAGCTGCCCCAGAAAGAACCCTCCGACGAGGAACTCATGCTGCGCATCCGCGGAACGATGCAGTCGGAGAAACTCTTCCTCAACAGCAACCTGAAAGTGGCCGACCTTGCCACTCTGTTGGGCACTAACAGCCGATACATCTCACGCTGCATCAACGTCTGTGAGAACCGTTCGTTCTCCGACTTCGTCAACGACTATCGCATCGAGTATGCCAAGCAACTGATGGTCAAGAATCCGGAGATGAAGGTAGGCAATGCGGGTACAGCCTCAGGCTTCTCTAGCGAACAGAACTTCTTCCGCATCTTCAAGCAGGCAACAGGTCAGACGCCTGGAGACTGGCGAGACAACCTATAAAAGCGCCCGAAATCACTCAATCGACTCACAAATGCAGAAATTGTGAGTCGATTTTCTTAATTTGCGAGTTCTGCAAAGGGGCTTTTTCGTAATTTTGCGCCATCATTATTCACGAAAGGCTACTAAATGCAAAAAGAAGAAAAAGAAATGAATCGCGTGACGCTCTGTCCCGACGGGAAATATCGTTGGGTGTATGAAGTGTCGATGATGCGGAATCCCAGCATCCTGATCGACATTTTTAAGGTGCTGGGCATCAGCCTGGGCATCGTGTGGCTTTTCACTGTGCTGCTGGATATCTTTGACGACGACCTTTCACTTGAGAAGCTCTGGAATCTCACGTTGGTCTTCTTAGGGCTCATGTTGGTATTCGTCGTCATCGGCCTCATCGCCTACACCATCCTCGCATGGAGCTATGGGTGGAAATACGTGGTCATCTTCACGATGGACAAGAAGGAACTTGTACACCAACAGATGCCCCATCAGGTGAAGAAAGCCCAGGTGTTGGGAGCATTGGCCGCTATGGTGGGCGGAGCCACCGCTAACCCAGGAATGGTAGGCACAGGCGTGCTTGCTGCCTCGCGCACCACTTCGAGGTCCACCCTTGTCAATGTCAAGAAGCTCACTCCCGTTCGTTGGATGAATCTCATCAAGGTCAGCCAGCTGCTACAGAAGAATCGCGTTTACGTACCCGATGAAGACTTCGACTTCGTCTATGACTTCCTCTGTCAGAATTGCCCCAACGCCGCCTATCGTCCAATCCCGCGTCCGAAACAATAGTGCGCCTAATGTGACCCCTTTTAATAAATCACCCCGCTGTCAGCGCTGTCATCGTCAGCGAAGGCTGCGGTGAGGGGGAAACGTAACATTTGAGGGGTGTATCCGTATTGTTTGGACCTTGAATCCGTATCATTTGCGGGTGTTTGTCAGCGTTCATGGGGGTGTCATCAGTGTCGTTGTCAGCGCTCATAGGGGTGTCATCAGCATCGTTGTCAGCGGGTGCGCCTTGATGAATGTAAAGATATTTGACTATCCATTACACAACAGACCAGACTATGGATGGTGTATTTGCGGAAATTGCTCTGTATCAAGCGGTTTAGAGGACGTCCAGGAAAAAACGGCGCGCTGGGCAGGAAAAATTTGCGGAATAACTAGGGCGCAAATTTGCTACTCTTAATGGGCGCAAATCTTAGTATTAATCGTAGCAATCGCCATCATTAATACTTTCTAGCATAGTTACGAGAATTGTAAAGAAAATTACATTCAACAGGAAGAGTGATGGCAACCGATGACAGCAAATCGATGACAATCGATGACGATGACAGCGATGACAATGGGGGTATTTATATTTTTATCGTCTTGACGCGATTTGCAGAGCTACTTATTAATATATTTATATATATAAATATATATAAGTAGAAGTCTATTCAACCACTCCGTCTAGAAAATAAATAGGGGTAGCGGTGTCATCGTCAGCGGTGTCATCGGTGACATCATGCCTTTTCCTGAATAATTATACACAAAGACTGCGTATCGGCAGAAAATGAGAGAAGATTTATGCAAAAAGATGGGATAATGTGACGATTTGTCGGATATTTGCCGTAACTTTGCAACCGATTTTATAATAAGGAACACATCTATGAAGTTATTCGACGTATATCCGCTCTTCGACGTGAATATCGTGAAGGGCCAAGGTTGTAAGGTATGGGATGACAAAGGACAGGAGTATCTGGACCTCTACGGAGGGCATGCCGTGATCAGCATCGGCCACTCTCATCCGCACTACATCGAGAAGATCACAGAACAGGTCAGCAAGTTGGGGTTCTACTCTAACTCCGTCGTGAACAAGCTGCAGGTGGAGCTCGCTGAGCGCCTGGGCAGGATCTCGGGCTACGACGACTACCAGCTGTTTCTCATCAACAGCGGTGCCGAGGCCAACGAGAACGCGCTGAAGCTCGCCTCGTTCACCAATGGCCGCACGAGGGTGCTCTCTGCCGAGAAGGCTTTTCACGGACGTACCTCACTGGCTGTCGAGGTGACCAATAATCCGAAGATCATCGCGCCTATCAACGACAACGGGCACGTGACCTATCTGCCAATGAACGACCTGCCCGCCTGGGAGGCTGAACTGCAGAAGGGCGACGTCTGTGCCGTCATCCTGGAGTGCATTCAGGGCGTGGGCGGCATCAAGCTCGCTACCAAGGAGTTTGCTCAGGGTTTGGCAGCTGCTTGCAAGAAGTATGGCACGATCCTGATCTGCGACGAGATCCAGTGCGGCTACGGGCGCAGCGGTAAATTCTTCGCTCACCAGTGGCTCGATATCCGTCCCGACATCATCACCGTCGCCAAGGGCATCGCCAACGGTTTTCCGATGGCTGGAGTGCTGATCTCGCCTGAGTTCAAGCCCGTCTATGGACAGCTGGGCACTACGTTTGGTGGCAATCACCTCGCCTGTGCAGCAGCATTGGCCGTACTCGACGTGTTCGAAGAGGAGCATCTTGTGGAGAACGCTCATGAGGTGGGTGAATATCTCATCGAAGCATTGAAGAATCTCAGAAACGAAGAATTGAAGGAGAAAGAGAGGAGTCACATCCTCGACGTTCGCGGACGAGGCCTGATGATCGGCATCGACCTGGACATCCCCCACAAGGACGTGCGCCAGCCACTCATCTATCAGGAGCACTGCTTCACGGGTTGTGCAGGCACGAACATCCTTCGTCTGCTGCCGCCACTCTGCTTGACAAAGGCCGACGCCGACGACTTCATCAACCGACTAAAGAAGACACTATGAGCAAGATTGCAATGATAGGCGCTGGCGCTATGGGCGGCGCCACCGTAGAAGGCCTCATCAAAGGCCAGTATTTCAAGAACGAGGACATCACCGTAGCCGACCCCAGCGAGGCCGTCATCGACAAGTTTGCCCAGAAGGGTGTATCGGTGACCACCGACAACCAACTGGCTGCCGAGGGTGCAGACATCGTCTGTGTCGTCGTGAAGCCTTGGCTAGTCGAGAAGGTGCTGAAGGGAATCAAGGACGTGCTGAATCCGCAGAAGCAACTGCTGATCGTGATTGCAGCGGGTGTGCCCTCGCAGAATATCAAGGAGTGGTTGGGCGAGCAATGCCCCCCACTGTTCCTGATTATCCCCAACATCGCCATCGCCGAACTGTCGTCGATGACCTTCATCGTACCCGTCGGCACCACAGAGGCCCAGACCAAGACCGTCGTCAGCATCTTCGACGAGATGGGCGACACGCTGATTACCGACGAACAGCATCTGGCAGCAGGCACTACCCTCGCCTCTTGTGGCATCGCCTACGCCATGCGTTATATCCGCGCGGCTTCTGAGGGCGGTGTAGAACTCGGTTTCAAGGCCGACGACGCCAAAAAGATCGTGATGCAGACGATGAAGGGAGCCGTCGATCTGTTGCAGGCCAGCGGCATGCATCCTGAGCAGGCTATCGACTTGGTGACCACGCCTGGTGGTGTCACCATCAAGGGCCTCAACGAAATGGAGCATGCAGGCTTCACCTCAGCCGTCATCCGCGGCCTCAAAGCAGGAATGAAATAAGGGAAGAGTGAATAGTGAATAGTGAATAATTTGCTACCGCGGTAAGTATGTCGTATCTTCAACACAACAGTTCTCCACTCACCAGAAAGAGTTTTCTTTTTGGAGTAAGAGTTGTGAAGATGGTCAAGTATATTCCATGCAGTCCTAAGGAGTACGGCATGATTAACCAAGTGTTCCGTTCTGGCACAGCCATAGGAGCACTTGTCAGTGAAGCGACATACGCACAAAGTGCAGCAGATTTCATCAACAAGCTATCAATTGCACTCAAGGAATGTAACGAGACCCTCTATTGGCTCAATATCCTGAAGGATACAGAGTATATCAATGAAAAGGAATATGACAGCATGAGCACAGACTGTGAGGAACTGCTTGCGCTTTTGATATCATCGATAAAAACAACTAAAAATAATAATGAAAACAAGTGACTGTGGAGAGCGGAAGCAAATTATTCACTTTTCACTAATCACTATTACTTTAAATTATGGACGAACAATTGAAGCAAATCGGCGAGCGTCTGCGCGGACTGCGCGACGTGCTCGACATCCCAGTGAGCGAGATGGCAGAGACCATCGGTATCTCTTCGGAGAAGTATGAAGATATAGAAAAGGGCGAGGCTGACATCACCATCTCGAACCTGATGAAGATCGCCAAGAAGTACGGTATCTCGACAGAGGAGCTGATCTTCGCCGAGACCCCCCACATGAAGAGCTACTTCGTGGTGCGCGACGGACAAGGTGTGAGCATCGAGCGCACCAAGGCGTATAAGTACCAGTCGCTGGTGTCTGGCTTCGTAGGCCACAAGGCCGACGTGTTCATCGTGACCGTCGAGCCGAAGCCCGAGGCACATGTGGTCTATAAGAATACACACCCTGGACAGGAGTTCAATATGGTACTGGAGGGTAAGATGGAACTCTACATCGGCGGTAAGACCATCGTGCTGGAAGAGGGCGACTCCATCTACTTCGACTCCACCAAGCCCCACGGCATGCTGGCGGTAGGCAACAAACCCGTCAAATTCCTTGCATTTACAGTAGAATAAACACAAACACTATGATAGAAAGATTTTTAAAACAGACGAAGTTCACGTCTGTTGAAGACTACAACAAGAACCTGGAGTTCATCATCCCCGAGAACTTCAATTTCGCCTACGACGTGATGGACGCATGGGCAGAGGAGGCCCCTGAGAAGCTGGCCATCCTGTGGACAAACGATCAGGGCGAGGAGATTCGCACGACCTACGGTGAGCTGAAGGAACAGTCGGACCAGGCCGCCAGTTACCTGATGTCGCTGGGCATCGGCAAGAACGACCCCGTGATGCTCATCCTGAAGCGCCGCTACGAATGGTGGGTCGTGATGCTGGCCCTGCACAAGATCGGCGCCATCGTCATCCCAGCTACCCACATGCTGACGAAGAAGGATATCATCTATAGAAATACGCGTGCCTCAGTAAAGGCCATCATCTGTGTGGATGATCCCTACGTGGTAAGTCAGATTCAGGCTGCTATGTCGGAGAGTCCGACGGTGAAGCAGTATATTACGATTACCGATCACGGCAAGCCCATCCCCGAGGGCTTCCACGACTGGCAGACGGAATGGAAGCAGGCCCCGAAGTTTGAGAAACCCGCCTTCGTCAACTCCAACGACGACACGATGCTGATGTACTTCACCAGCGGCACCAGCGGAGAGCCCAAGATGGTGGCTCACGACTATCTCTATGCGATGGGCCATCTCGCGACAGGCGTATTCTGGCACAACCTCCACGAAGGCTCACTCCACCTCACCGTAGCCGATACGGGCTGGGGCAAGGCCGTATGGGGCAAGTTCTACGGACAGTGGTTTGCTGGCGCGACAGTCTTCGTGTTCGACCATGAGAAGTTCAATGCCGACACGCTGCTGCGTCAGATCGAGAAATACAAGGTGACCTCGTTCTGTGCACCTCCCACCATCTATCGTTTCATGATTCGCGAGGACCTCTCGAAGTACGACCTCTCGAGTCTCGAATACTGTTGTACAGCTGGTGAAGCCCTGAACCCTGCCGTCTTCGACAAGTTCTACGAGAAGACAGGTATCAAGATGATGGAGGGCTTCGGACAGACAGAGACCACGATGACCCTCGGCACCTTCCCCTGGATGGAGCCGAAACCCGGTTCGATGGGTATCCCCAACGCCCAGTACGACATCGACTTGATCCGCGCCGACGGTACACCTTGTGAAGATGGTGAGAAGGGCGAGATTGTGGTGCGTGTAGGCGACCGCAAGCCCATCGGTCTCTTCAAGGAGTACTACCGCGACCCAGAGCTTACCCGTGAGGCCTGGCACGACGGACTCTATCACACTGGTGATATGGCCTGGCGCGACGAAGACGGCTACTACTGGTTTGAGGGTCGTATCGACGACGTCATCAAATCGAGTGGCTACCGCATTGGTCCGTTCGAGGTAGAGAGTGCGCTGATGACCCACCCCGCTGTCGTAGAGTGCGCCATCACAGGTGTTCCCGACGACATCCGAGGCATGGTGGTGAAGGCTACCGTCGTGCTGGGTAAGGAGTGGAAGGACAAAGCTGGCGACGACCTCGTCAAGGAACTGCAGCAGCACGTGAAGAAGGTGACTGCCCCCTATAAGTATCCTCGTATCGTCGAGTTCGTCGATGAACTGCCCAAGACCATCAGTGGCAAGATCCGTCGTGTGGAGATTCGCCAAAAGGACGCGAAATAAGGTAATAGTGAAAAGTGAAGAGTGAATAATTTGCTACCGCAATGAGTAAGAGAATCGTTATTAAGGTAGGCTCGAACGTACTGACGAGACAGGACGGGAAGCTCGACGTCACCCGTATGTCGGCACTCGTCGATCAGATAGCCTGGCTCAAGAAACAGGGGTACGAGGTGATTCTCGTTTCCTCTGGAGCTGTGGCCTGCGGACGACGTGAGTTGAAGGTTGACCACTCGCTCGACTCAGTGGAGCAGCGCCAGCTGTACTCTGCCTTAGGACAAGTGAAGCTCATCGGTCTTTACTACGACCTGTTCCGCGAGTTCGGCATCCATGTAGGTCAGGTGCTGACGATGAAGGAGAATTTTCAGCCTGGCGAACAGTATGAGAACCAGCGTGCCTGCATGAAGGTGATGTTGGAAAACGACGTACTGCCCATCGTCAATGAGAACGATACGGTAAGCGTCACAGAGCTGATGTTCACGGATAACGATGAGCTCAGTGGTCTGATCGCCCAGATGATGGACGCCGACACCCTCATATTGCTCTCCAATATCGACGGTATCTACAATGGACATCCCGACGACCCGCAGTCGGAGATTATCCGCTGTGTGGCACCAGGTACTGATCTGAGTCAGTATATCAAGGTCGAGAAGAGCGCTTTCGGACGTGGTGGCATGCACTCGAAATACACCACCGCCCAGAAGGTGCAACAGCAAGGCATCCGCGTCATCATCGCCAACGGCGAACGTGACGACATCCTCATCAACCTGGTAAAAGACGGGCAAAACGTACCACATACAGAATTCATACCATGCAACTGAAAGAGACATTTGAACGCGTGAAGAAAGCCAGCAAGCGTCTGGCACTGCTGAGCGACGCCCAGCGCAATGACATCCTGAATGCCGTTGCCGACGCCATCATCGCCCAGCAAGACCGCATCTTAAAGGCAAACAGTGAGGATCTGGCCAAGATGGAACAGACAAATCCGCTTTATGACCGTCTGCAACTGACCCCAGAGCGCCTGAAAGGAATCGCTGGGGATATGCGCAACGTGGCAACACTACCCACACCACTGGGTCACATCACCAAGCAGAAGACCCTGCCCAACGGTTTGCGTCTCTGTCGAGTCAGCGTACCCTTTGGCGTCATCGGCATGATCTACGAAGCCCGCCCGAATGTCACGTTCGATGTCTTCTCCCTCTGTTTTAAGAGTGGTAATGCCTGTGTGCTGAAAGGAGGCAAGGACGCCGACTGTTCGAATCGCGAGGAGGTGGCCTTGATTCACGAGGTGCTCCAGCAATTCGGCGTATCGGAAGATGTCGTTGCCCTGCTGCCTGCCACCCACGAGGCTACAGGCGAGATGCTGAACGCTGTCGGTTATATCGACCTCTGCATTCCACGTGGCGGCAGAAAGCTCATCGATTTTGTGCGTGATACAGCCCGTGTGCCAGTAATCGAGACGGGAGCAGGTGTGGTGAACACCTATTTCGACAAAGACGGTGACTTGGAGATGGGTAAGGCGATCATCAATAATGCCAAGACCCGTCGTGTGAGTGTCTGCAACGCCCTCGACTGTCTGCTCATCCATGAGCGCCGTCTCAATGACCTGCCTGCCCTCTGCCAGCAGATGGCCGAGAAACAGGTCATCATCTACGCCGACGACAAGGCCTACGCCGCCCTCAACGGCCAATACCCCCATCTGGAGCACGCCACAGAGGAAAGCTTCGGCACAGAGTTCATGGATTACAAACTGGCCATCAAGACCGTCGCCTCACTCGATGAGGCACTGACGCATATCGACGAGAACGGCAGTGGACACAGTGAAGCTATCATCACCCAAGACGAGCAGGCAGCGCGCCAATTCCAGACGCACGTCGATGCAGCCTGCGTCTATTGGAACGCGCCAACCTCCTTCACCGATGGTGCCCAATTTGGACTCGGAGCCGAAATCGGCATCTCAACTCAGAAACTGGGTCCTCGCGGCCCAATGGCCCTTGAAGAGATCTGCACCTATAAGTGGCTCATCGAGGGCGAAGGACAAATAAGGGAATAAGTAATAGTGAATAGTGAATAGGGAAAAGTTATAAGATATGAGAACATTTATTAATGTAGAGGATATCGGCCCATTGGAGAAAGCAATGGCCGAGGCCATGGAGATCAAGAACGACCGTTACAAATATCAGCATCTGGGCAAGAACAAGACCCTGATGATGATCTTCTTCAATAACTCGCTGCGCACCCGTCTGTCCACCCAGAAGGCAGCCATGAACCTAGGCATGAACGTCATCGTGCTTGACGTAAATGCAGGCGCTTGGAAACTGGAGACAGAGCGTGGCGTCATCATGGACGGAGACAAGTCGGAGCACTTGCTGGAGGCTATTCCCGTGATGGGCTGCTACTGCGACCTAATCGGTGTACGCAGCTTCGCAGGACTGACAGACCGCGAGTACGATTACGCAGAGACTGTACTGCAGCAGTTCATCAAATACAGCGGACGCCCTGTGTTCGCGATGGAAACGGCAACCGTACACCCCCTTCAGGCTTTTGCCGACCTCATCACTATCGAGGAGTATAAGACGGTGAAACGCCCAAAGGTCGTGCTGACTTGGGCCCCTCACTGTCGGGCTCTTCCACAGGCCGTTCCCAATAGCTTTGCCCAGTGGATGAATGCGGCTGATGTCGATTTCGTCATCACCCACCCCGAGGGCTATGAGCTCGATCCGAAGTTTGTAGGCAATGCCCGTGTGGAATACGACCAGAAGAAAGCCTTCGAAGGCGCTGACTTCATCTATGCCAAGAACTGGAGTAACCCAGGCGTGACCAACCCAGCAGACTACGGTAAGATTACCTCAAAGGATATGTCGTGGACTGTTGACACAGAACACATGTCATGGACCAACAACGGTAAGTTCATGCACTGTCTGCCCGTTCGTCGTAACCTCATCGTTACAGACGACGTCATTGAGTCGCCCAACTCCATCGTCATCCCTGAGGCAGCCAACCGCGAAATCAGCTGTTCGGTAGTCATCAAACGAATGCTTGAAGCACTTTAAGATAAGGAGTTACGGCCATTACCTTTTCTCGGCAGCCGCCTTGCGCAGCTGTTCATAGTCGTCGATTTTTTTCAGGTAATGCGTGCGGAAGTCCTTCCAATGATAATAAGGGGCTACGTCTGTCGGAATAGGCAACGTAGCCTCTTTCTCGTTCAGCAGCACCTTGAAAAGCACATCCTCATCATGGATATCCTTACGGTAGAAGATAAACTGCAAGTTGGAGCCCATAGGGAACACCCTAGACGCCCACCAACCATTCTTCTCCACCTCCTCCAGATTGCTGGTTTCGAAGTCGAAGCCGTTGATACCTATCAGACAAGTGAGTGGCAGCAATACCGTCTCATGTCCAAAACGCAACTGCACCCCAGGCCGTTCCATCTTGAAGTGATCATCTGCATCACTGATGATCTGTCGCAGCAAATAGCGCTGGGTATAGGGCTGATGACCGCCATTCAGCGGACAAGGCCCATGCATTAGATACCACCACACATTCTCCCATTGCCAAAGACGGTAGATCTCCTTGGCTGTGAAGATGTCTGTCAGATAGGTCTCCTTGTAGAGATGCGTATTCATCTGGAACAATCCCATCTTGATGAGATAGTAGTTCAGCCAGATATCACTAATCACCCCTTTGACAGAATCAGGATGGACGAACAAGAGATCCATCAGGCGTTCATTATGCTTTCGCGAGCTTATATACTCATCATAGGGAGTCTTTGCATCACCCCCCATACCATTCTTCCGCAAAACCGGATCCTGATGGTTCATATACCACATATCCTCCTGAGAAGCCTTCATCGAGATACGCAACTCGGGATTGGTCATCGTCATCACATTAAGGGCGACGCCCATTGACAGGATACAACGAGGAACAATCGTACTGCGGGCGTCCACGATGGCTGGTCCCTCAAACACCTCAGGGAAATTCTCCATCATGCGTCGAGCGATGCCACGATGCTGCTTCTGCCCAAAACTGGTCAAGTCGCCCCAATGCTTCTCCGTATCAGCAAAGATGACCCGCATCACTTTCAGTGCCTTCTTGCCCACCTCTGTCAGTTCGTTCATACTGTCAGCCTTACAGAGCATATTATAGGGGATATCAAAACCCTTACGATTTTCAATATAGCGAGAGCCGTGACGCCCATAATGCGAGATATAGAACGGCACTTTTCCTTCAGGAGCTGGCGTCAGAACAGGCAGTGCAGTATCAGGATAGATACTGTAGTTACTGGCCGCAAAGCTACGATTAGCCTTGATGATCTCGAGAGCCTGCTGAGCATGACCAGCGGCAATCGACAGCCACAGTAAGCAAAGGGTCAATAGTCTATTTCTCATACGGCTCCAGTATTTTCTGATAATATGAATAGAAGTCACTCAGATGATAATAGGGAGCTACATCCGTCGGTAAGGGGAGTGTAGCTTCCTCATCATTAAGCAAGACCCGCATCAGCACGTCTTTGTCCTTAGGATCCCTGCGATAGAGAACAAGCTGAAGATTAGCACCCATGGGACATATCCGATAGTCAGCCCAGCCCTTGTCCTCGAGTGATTTCAGATTGTCGGTAGCCAACCCATAGCCATTCACGCCCAGCATACAGACAAACGGAATAAAACTTGTCTCATCAGCAAAATGAAATCTGGCCGCCGGTCTTGTTTGGAGGACAGTGTCAACCAAAGCGAATATATGGCGCAACAGCCTATGCTGCAGTGCCTGTTTCTTCTCCGCATGATGCACGTAGCCACCGTAGTTGAAATACAGCCAGGCATTCCGTTTCTTCCAATGATGATAGATTTCATCGCTAGTGAACAGGTCATACAGGGTCACTCTCCCTGCGAGGTTCGTGTTCTGAATATTACCAGCTATCTTGAAGAGTTGGTCGCCAAGCGTCGCAGCATTGACATGGGCACGTACATAGTCCGCATCGCTGAAGAGCGACTGTACAAGTCTGTCATCATCACTATACTTGTCTGCAAAGGCTTTATAGGCGGCTTGCGCTGCAGAATCCCCCCTGACCGCAAGACGACTCTCTTCCTGACGGTCCAGGAAATCGGAAAACGCCTGACTGGCATTACGATAGACACGGATGCGAGTGGTCTTTGCCACATGATTCATCGTATATTCCATCGACAGCATTGAGCATGTATTCCTCAGACTAAGCGCCCCGAGGCGCTGGGCATCCTTATTGAATATCTCAGGGAAGCGTTCTTCCATCCTCCTCACAATCTCCCGCATCTGGCGGACGCCTGTATCAGTCAGTTCTCCCCAATGATTATGTGCATCGTCACGGATCAGTTTCAGCCGATGGAGGACATCCCGTCCAAGCGGTGTCAACTTGCCGAGGCTATCGGCACTGGCCAACACTTTATACGGCGCATCATAGTCGCTCGGCTTGCCGAGATAGCAGGAGCCGTGACGCCCATAATGGATGACGGCAAACGGTTTCTTATTGAGTGGTGCGGGTGCCAGTCGCTTGCCTGGAAGACAGGGATAAGTTGCACCACAGCCTGCCGAACGGGTGACATCCTGAATCAACTCTTCCTCCACAGGCTGAGGGCCCTTAACATCCCGAAAATAGGAAGCCACACGGTCGGCAATGTTCTTCTGGATATAGGGATGATAGAAGCGCAGTTCAAAATTATGGTAGTTCCCCGGCACCCCAATGACTGGCAGGACCTCGCCCGTCTCAAATCCATCTACAATCAACAGACGGCTGTCTGGGTCACATTTGACGGTGAGCGTGGTGCTCTTTTCGTGAGAATGGTACACGAAGGAGGCCTCTTTCGAATCCATCCGCCAGTTGACAGGATTAATGCACAGTTGATTACCATCCGTTATAAGCGGAATGGCTTTTTCCGGCGATGCCACAGAATTGAAGCCGACGGTTACGCCCCAGTCCGTCGCTCCCCGTGCAGGCCGGATGAGCGGTATGTCAGCCAGATCCTCCTTTGTTACCTTATAGCCAATCACATAAGCAGCAACCATCCTGCAGGCGATGCTGTCAGGCATCTCCCGCATCAGTTCCACGACCGCAGCAGCACCCTGACTATAGCCTGCCAGCACAAAGGGCCTGCCCTGATTGAAATGCGTCAGGTAATACTGCCAACTGCGCTTCACGTCCTCAATGGCTCTTGATGTACGTGCCGCCGCAAGTTCCGGTGAAACAAAACTGTTCATGGAAGCCTGCCGATAGAAGGGAGAATAATAGTTCAGCTTACCCGTATAGAAAGAATCGACAGCCGCCATTTCCTCAAGCATCTGACTACGCTGCAGAGGATCGTATGTGTTGGCATAGTGGCAGGTATCCTTTGCTTCCAGATGGTCGCCCGTCTCAGTAGAGATAATATAGAAGATGTCTGCCGTTCCCTTCTGATCATGGATATACCATTGAGATGGCTCCTCATAACGAGGGGTCGGCGGCATCAACTCTGAATTCACTGATTGCACATCCCAAGAGGAAATCGTAAGTGCCAGTGCAGTACAAATCAATGGTATTAAAATGGTCCGAAACCTACTCATACGCCTAAAAGGAAAAGTTTTTGACTGCAAATATACAATTTTCATCCGTAATCTGCAAGCAAATCGGGAAACTTTATGTAATTTTGCAGGCAAAATATAGAATCTCAGACATGATTTCATTCGAATGCGACTACAACAACGGAGCTTGTCAGCAAGTCATTGACAACCTCGTGAAGTACAACAGCGCCAAGCCAACACCCTATGGCTTCGACGAATTCAGTGATCGTGCGAAGGCACGCATCCGCGAAGCCTGCGGCTTGCCCGATGCTCAAATTTTCTTCCTGACAGGCGGTACTCAGACCAATGCAACGACCATCGACTCGATGCTCTACCAGTATGAAGGCGTCATCTGCGTCGGTTCGGGACATATCAACGTGCATGAGGCCGGAGCCGTGGAGTTCACGGAACACAAGATCATCGCCTTGCCCGAAAAAGACGGCAAACTGGAGGCCATGGCCCTCGACAAGTATCTCGACGACTACATGCACGACGGCAACAAAGACCATGCCGTGCACCCGGGACTGGTCTATATCACCTTCCCCACCGAGTTTGGCACGCTCTATTCAGCCAAGGAACTCAGCGACATCTATCAGGTATGTCAGCGCTACGAGATTCCACTCTATATCGACGGTGCCCGTCTGGGTTATGGCCTGATGGCGGAAGGTAACGACGTAACCCTGCCCTATCTGGCGCGCCACTGCGACGTCTTCTACATTGGCGGCACGAAGATCGGAGCGCTTTGTGGCGAAGCCGTCGTCTTCACCAACCGTAAGGCGCATAAACATTTCTTCTCCATCCAGAAGCAGCACGGCGCCGTCATCGCCAAGGGGGCACTGATTGGCTTACAGTTTGACGCGCTGTTCACTGACGACCTGTACATGAAGCTCTCAGAGCATGCTATCAAGATGGCCATGCGGATGAAAGAGATATTCACTCGCAAGGGCTTTGAGTTCTATGTCGATTCCCCCACAAACCAACAGTTTGTCATTATAGAGAATGAACGCGTGGAGAAACTGGGTAAGTTGATAGCATTCAGTCATTTCGGTCAGACAGATCGCCATCACACCATCTGCCGTTTTGTCACCAGCTGGGCGACGACGGAAGAGGATATAGACGAGCTGGAGCGCATACTGGTATGAAGAGCGCCATCAGAAGATATTATGCCGTAGCCGCGATAGTTCTCTGGACTATTGCGTGCTGGGCATTCTTCCAGTTCTGGTATCCTTACCATTTCTTCTTCCAGGAGCAAAACCAACTGTTTCTCTGGTCCCCAGACTACATTGCCAGCTATTTCGAGACAGGAGGGCTGGCACTGCTCATCGGTGACTTCCTGACTCAGTTCTATTACTATCTCTACACTGGTGCCATTATCCAAACGCTCTGTATTGCCGTCATCGGGCTGCTGACCTATCGGGCCTCCCGGAATTTCCATATTGCCCGACCCTTTGCCCTCGTCATAACCCTGACACTGATGACTTTCGTGGCCGTCTGCCACTTTAGCACAAGCTATCGGCTAAGTAGCACGATCTCCATCATAGCCTGGATGCTGACACTATGGCTGCTGTCATTGGTAAACAGCAGTAAGCCGCGACTGACGATCGCAGCCTGCAACCTCCTGATTCCTACCTATCTGCTCTTCGGACTCCCGCAAATCAAGCGCATCCAGAAGCCAGACTTCATCCTGGAGAAGGACTTTGCCGCAGATTGTGAATATTATTTCGGCAACTACGACAAGGTCATCAACATCGTGGAATCATCTAAGGAACACAGTTCACAGATGCTGTTCTTCTACAATCTGGTGCAGGCTCAACGTGGCCAACTGCCCGACAAACTGATGAAGTTCACGCCCACAGATCTAGGCACCTTCTATAAGATCGGTCCTGAGACACCGATGCTCACCATCCGCAACATGAATGAGCTTTACTGGGTGCTGGGCGACATGACCTTCACAGAGCGGGCTGCCATGATGACGAACGTCTTCTCCATGAACAACCGCAACGTCCGCATGATGCGCCGACTAGCCGAATGCAACATCGTCAGTGGCGACTCGCTGGCTGCCGAGAAGTATCTCCGCATCCTTGACAAGACGCTGGTCTATCACAGATGGGCAGAAAACCTCCGTCAGCACGGCAAGGATATCTACCGTGAGAAGATGAAGATGGTGCCCCAGCGCGACACGATAACCGTCAGCGACAATGCACACTTCCTGATGATGCAGCTGCTCGACACCAACGCAGACAATCTGGTAGCCCTCGACTACATTCTCTGCAGCACCTTGCTCCTGAAGGATATCACCAATTTCAAGCGTGACTACGACCGCTACTGCACAAGCAAAGGGAAACCCCGTCTGAAGACCCTCTATCAGGAAGCCCTCTGCATCTGGCTCGCAGGCACCAACGCCTCACCAGAGGAATGGCAGAAGTATATCCAGCGACAGGACGTGCTGCAACGGTTCCAGCAATACAACAGCCAGCGTGGCAACCCTGCCTTCAAGGATACCTACTGGTACTATTTCGACAAGATTAAAGCACCGGAAGTATGAAGAAACTAGTCTATCTCCTGACGATACTGACCCTTTGTGTCGCCTGTGCCCCTACACCGAAGGATGTGCAGCAGAGCGACCAACTGCCACCTATCTACCCAGACTACTGCGAGGTGACCATCCCAGAGAACATCGCCCCGCTGAACTTCCTGCTGCGCGCCAACTGTGAGGCCATCGAGGTTAAGGCAGGGAATCTCACCATCCATGCCCGTGGTAACGAAGCCATCTTTGACATCGACGACTGGGAGGCGCTGATGGAGCAATCGGCAGGAAAGGAGATTGACGTCACGATAACGGCCCTCATCGACGGGCGGTGGATACAATACAAGACCTTCCATTGGCAGGTCGTTACAGACCAAGTAGATCCCTATCTCACCTATCGTCTCATCGAACCCGACTATGAGATCTGGAACAACGTGCAGATACAACAGCGATGTGTGGAGAATTTCGAGACGAATGCACTCGGACATTACGAGCAGCTGGACAACCGATGCATGAACTGTCACACTTTTGCCAATCAGGATCCGAACCTCTCGATGATGTACGTTCGCGGTGAGAACGGTGGTGCCATTCTCAATCAAAATGGCAAGCTCAGCAAACTCAACATCCCAGGCAGCGTCTATTTCGGTTTCAGTCCCAGTGGGCGCTATATCACCTACTCCACCCAGCAGATTATTCCCGCCTTCCACAGTCTTGCCAGCAAACGACTGGAGGTCTTCGACGCGAAGTCTAATGTCTTTGTGGCAGATATGGAACAGCACCGCATCATTTCCTCGCCCCTGCTGAGTGACAGTCTGAAGTTGGAGACCTTCCCAACCTTCTCACCTGACGGTAAGTACATCTACTACTGCGTCTCCGACAGCGTCTCGCTGCCCATGGAAATCAAACGACTGCAATATAGTCTGGTGCGCATTCCCTTTGACGAGCAGACCGGCACCATCGGTAATCAAGTGGATACCCTGCTGCGGGCCACTGCTTCGCCTCAATCCAAGACCAGCGTCTGCCATCCTCGCATCTCGCCCGACGGCCGCTATCTGCTCTACACCGTTGCCGACTACGGCACATTCCCCATCTGGCACCCTGAGGCTGATCTACAGATGATGGACCTGAAGACTGGACGTATCAATAGCCTCGCCATCGTCAACAGCCAGAAGAGCGACACCTACCACTCATGGAGCAGCAACAGCCGTTGGTTTGTCTTTGCCTCCAAGCGCGATGACGGGTTGTATGGCAAACCCTATTTCTGCTATGTTGATAAGGAAGGGAAGGCACACAAGCCTTTCTGTCTGCCTCAGGAGCATCCTACATTCTACGACAATAACCTGAAATCCTTCAATGCCCCAGAGCTGGGTAAGGGCAAAGTGCCTTTCGATGTCGATGACGTCGCGGAGGCCATACGACAAGAGGCACTTATCTTCAAATAAATGCCTCTTGCTGTGCAATAACCTAGGGTTATTCTTCAATAAGCGTTCCTTATGGTCGCACCTTTGTTTCGACACGCTTATCAGAGATGATTTCAAGACCAGCATGATAGGCGTCGAATTCTACTTTCGTCTTCGTAAAGTCGGGCGTATTGAAGGAATAGATGCTCTCCTCGTAGTATTCCTTCGGATTGCGCTGCGGCAACATGAAGGGCTTGGAGAAATGCCCCTTATCATCGATGCAAGCCAAATACAGACGGCTGTAATAGCCATCATCCCTACGGCTGGTAAAGACTATCCAACGAGAGTTCGTCGTCCAGTTATGATAGCTATCCGCCTTGGGGCTATTAATCTCTGTCAGTTCACGAGCTTCTCCCGTCTTCAGATCGAGCAGCCATTGCTGACTCTCTTCATGCCAGATAGAGAAGTACCCATAGTCCATCAGTGTAAAAAGCATATACTTCCCGTCATAAGAAGGACGCGGCCACGTCAGACTCTTTCCCATCGCAACAGCGTTGAAGATGGTATCTACCCGCTCGCCGTATTGGCCTGTCTCAGGGTCAAAGGAAATCTTGCAGAGGTTGTATTTCTCGTCCTTGTAATAGAGTGGGTACTCCTGCTGCTTGCAGGTCATGTAATAGAGCGTCTTGCCATCAGGAGAGAAGACGGGCGAGTTCTCACTCCAGTCCTTGGTAGAGAGCAGCGAGTCCATCAGTAACTCATGCGTAGCAGGATCATAGACAAAGACGTCACTCGACAAGTCGAACACCTCGATGCGCTCATTGGGCACCACATGGAATCCCTGCTTCGTCTGGTTCGTAGAGAAAGCACAATACTTACCGCTGGGATGCCAATAGGGATATACCATAGAACCGCCAAGTTGGTTGTTAGCCGCCTTCAGCCATTCGCGCTGCCCATCTATCTGGAACATCGTTGCCCCATGCTCGCCTCGCACATGGAAGACGAATTTCGAAGGATCAGTCTGATGAGCCGAGTGGCAGTTGACACACATACCTGGCACTTGCGTATTCTCGATGATGGCATACTCGTCGAACGAAGACAGATCGCGCTGATAGAGTCCCATCTTGCTGAACACCTCATAGCCTGGAGCGATACGGCGATACGTCAGTCCCCACTCATCCAACGGATAGATGCTGACATCGACGGTAAAGTCTTTGTACTGCAACCACTGACCATCCTTCCGTTCACAGACGGTAAAGACGAGTTGTCCTCCTATGTTCTGTGCCGTCAGCTGGTGCCACTCATCCACGTCGAAATCGGCGAAATCACCCTGGGCATGTAGTTCACCACCCTTGGAACCCTTCACCACGACGTCCATACAATCGACAGCCTCATCCGTGCTATTGAAGTTGAGCGGAGCCATCTCAGCAGGAACCGTCACCCCGACATAGTCAGGATAGATAGCAGGCAGTTGATCAACCATTGTGGGATTCTCAGGGCCAGAACTGCATGACAACAACTGGAACACAGAGGCACAAAGGCACAGGGATATTATTAGCTTCTTCATTTTCCTACCATTAAATAATACCATACAGAGTTCCTGAACTGTTCCAAGCCAGGAGCGCTCTTACCTCCTGCAGAATAGATGCGCGAAAAGTCATTCAGCTGTTGAAGAATCAGTGGACTGATAAGCCCCTGTGGAGGTTGCTGACGCTGCTGCATGAAACCAAAGGCGATAGCCTCCTGACAACTACGGGGATTATACCGAACCTGACTCTGCACATACTGGGCATATTGCATGAAGCGAGGCACGTCTCTGTCCAGCAGCGGCATCATCAGCAGATACTGGGCTGCCATCTGATTCTGATGGTTATGCATAAACAACTGTCCGCAGATCTTATCCAGTTCTGTGTCGCTAAACAGGAAGTCCTCCTGTAGCCGATACTGTCGCAGCGTTCCGTAGAGCGGATGCGCATTGATGGCCTTCTCGTCGCCCAGCATGGCTCGCATACGCTCGGCCCAACGACGATAGAAGATAGTCTTCTCGAGCATCTTCAGATACTTATCAGCCACCTTGTACTGTCCATTGATGACGTTAGTCTCCACCAATCGCTTCAGCGCGCGACCACTCTTATTATAATTCGAAATCGCCTCCATCGCCTCGAAAGCCAGACGCTGAGCGGTATTGACTAATCCAAGGTGGAAATAGATCTCGCCCGTCAGTTGCGTCGTGGCGTAGTTACGCTCAAATGGCGGCAGCAGACCTTGAGAGCCACGCTGATAGAACTCGAAGGCACGCTCTCCCAGTTGATTGGTCATTGCCAATGCCAGATTCGTTGCACTCACACTCATCGGCTTGTCGGGTGTCTGCTGCTCTGCTTTGGAGATGATGCCATTCCAATCCTTGATGCGCACGAGATAGTCGTATTCCATCAACTCATACTTCTTCGCATCGAAGCCATAATGCTGCGGAACGAACAGAAGAGCAGTGATAGCAAGGATTAACGCATATTTTACCCCCTGCTTGGGTTTCGGCAGATGACGACAGCCATAATACATCATGGCAATCAGCACTGGGATCAATATCAGGAGATATGGAATCGTCACTGGAAAGCGATAGTAGCCGATACCTACCGCCAGACGCACCAACGGATACGGCAATAGCCAGGCACTAACCAAGACGAGTGCTACCACATAGATAACGGCCAAGCCTGCCAGCCACGTGGCCACCATACATACAGCCACCAACAAGGCCAAAGGTCCGATAAGCCAATATAACAAGGGCAGAGCCACCAGAGCGATGATGACCCTTCCTATCAGGTTGAGCCTTTCCAATGGTCTCAGACCTAAGATACATCCCATCGCCATAATGAGTGCAACGACATACGCCAGCATCACGTTTTCGTCGCCCATCGCAAACCAAAGCACCAATGCCGGGATGAGACTCAGATAATAATAGCCCTCGCAACGCATCAATCGCCAAGTAAGGCGCTGCACCATCATGAAGAGTATGGCGAGAATCAGCGCCCCAATGACGGTAGCATTATAGAACTGCACCAGGAACTCACCCACATAACGGGCAAGACCACCTGGCTCTGCCATCCGCTCACAGAAATAATCAGCATCGAACAAGAATAGCTGCAACTGCTCCTGAAAAGTCAGCGCAAAGGGATAGCGGCACTCCCAGAACAGGAATACCACCAGCCCGAAGAAGAGCGTCAGCAGCCAGTCTGCATATTTACTCAGGAATCTCTTCATGCGTATCGGCATTCATCGTTACGACGCGACCATCGGGAAGCTTACGCTGATAGGTCAAAGGGAATAGATCCTTTAAGAAGTTACCCAATGTAGTACCCTCCATATTCTTCGCCAGCTGACGAGTATAGTTCTTATACACTAAGTGGAAACTGTCGGCACGCTGCTTGATATAGCTAGCCTGTAGCGTATCACCACGCTTCGACAAATCAGCTACATTCTTGCGCATTAGTCCATACTGGCGATTATGAATCTCTGTCTGCATCTTCCACTGCTCCAGCGAATCGTTCTGCGGTGTACCCATAGCATGACTCACGGAATCGATAGTCACCGTTATATGACCAGGCTCACCCACCACGATCAGCGGTTGCAGTCCCATGCGATAATGGTAGTCAAGCAGGATCTTATACATCTGCATCGAGTCTGGTTCAAAGTGGAACTTTCCATTCGTGATTTCCATCGAATCGACCGTCTCCGCTGTAGCTGGTCCTGAGAAGGGAACAAGGAAGATGCGTTTGCCTTCATACTCTTCACCATTCACTGTACCACTGATATGGCATTTCCCGTCACTAGCCTGCTGGCAGCTGTAGAACATCGTCACAACTGCTATAGCCATCAAACACAATAGAATCTTTTTCATCTTTATCTAATCTTTACATGTTCACGTTTATTGTCAAACACCTGCCGATAAGCTTCATGAGCATCCAACTCTACCTTCGATTTCGTGAAGTCTGGACAGTTGTAGGCATCCATCATCTCCCGATAGAACTTTCTCGGATGGCGCTGGGGCAACAGGAAAGGTTTCGACACCCTACCCTGTTCGTCGATGGTGGCCAGATAAAGCTTCGTGTACATGGCGTCCTCACGCTTGCTACTGAATACAAACCAACGGCTGTTCTCGCTCCAGTTATGATAGCTCTCACTCTGGGGTGTATTCAGTTCTTTAAGCTCCCGACAGTCGCCCGTCCTCAGGTCCATCAGCCAGAGGTCGGCATCATTCTGACTCACGGGGAAGTTGCCACGACTGCTTGCACAGTACATCAGCCAACGTCCATCGTAGCTGGGGCGCGCCAATACATAGCTCTTGTCCGTCGCCGGACCATTCAGCAGGGTATCCACCGTCTCACCGAATACGCCTTTCTCTGCGTCAAATGCAATCCTACATAGTGAGCATTTCACTTTCTCATATTCCGCAGGCACACGACAGGGTTTTGACGTACTATAGTAAAGCCACTTACCATCATGAGAGAAAGCTGGGAAAATCTCCAGATCGTCTGTCTGCAAAAGCGGTGAAAGTATCAGTTCGTTCGTCCGCGTGTCGAGCACTTCCACATTGCTAAACGTATGATAGACCTCGATGCGTTGTCCTGTACCAGTAAAAAAAGCCTGATGCACGGAATTCACAGCCAAGGCCACATAGTCACCCTGCGGATGCCAGTAGCTGTAGGAGCCTGCTGCCTTTGTGGAGTCGGTCTTTGTCTCCACCCACATCTGATGACCATCTTTCTGAATCATCGTACCACCACCTTCACCACGCATCTGCATCGTCAGACGATTCGGATTGGTGCGGTTAGCTGTGTGACAGTTGAAACAACGTCCTGGTACAACGGTCTCTGTGATAATGGCATATTCATCAAAAGAACTAAGTTCGCGCTGATAGATTCCAATATCACCACCTACCTCATAGCCTGGTTTGATACGACGATAGGTAAGTCCCCAGTCATCAAGACGAGCCTCACTTACAAAGATATCAAAGTCTTTATACTGTCTCCACTGCCCGTCTTTCTCCGTGCAGACCGTCACCGTAAGCCTACCGCCCAGATTCTGCGCTGTCAGCACGTGCCATTCATCAATGTCAAAGTCTGCCCACTCACCGTTCACATGTAGTTCGCCTCCCTTGCTGCCTTTCACGACGACGTCCATACGGTTAATAGTCTCGTCGGCAAAGTTGAAGTTTAGAGGAGCGATGTCGGCAGGTATCGTCACACCGATATAGTCCGGATAGATGACAGGCAACTTGTCCACGAGCGTCGGATGCTCCGGATTCGAGCTACAAGCCAGCAACAGCCAAACAGACACACAGAGCCACAGCAATAGAAGAACTTTCCTCATGGTTGCCTCCTTTCTGTCATTTGCCTGACGTAATTGGCATACGAAGAGCCTTCCGCCCTACCCTGCGACTGTATGCATCTCACCGCGTCCTGATAGCCCAGCGGCATCTGTCTGTAGCCTCCATATTGCTGCACCCATCCCATATATTGCATAAAGCCCTGGATATTGCCTTTCAACAGCATCTGACCCATGAAATAGTCGAGTGCCATCTTGTTCTCTGGATTGTTTTGGAAAAGGATCCCCAGCATCTTGTCCATCTCCTCATAGCTATACAGGAAACTCTCCTTATAGCGCAGCCTGCGCAGTTTGCCATAAACGGGATGAGCGTTTATTTTAGCCTCATTACCCAGCATCTGCTCCGCTTCCAATGCCCAGGCACGATAGAAAAGTGACTTCTTCAACAGGCCCAACTGCTTGGCAGCTGTCTGATAGTGCCCGTTCACCAGCATACATTCGGCAATGCGTTTGGTGCAACGGCCACTACGGCGAGCATTAAGGATCGACTCCTGCGTGTCGAACATATAGCGCTGGGCAGAGTTCACCATACCCAGACGCCAAAAAACCTCTGCAGATGGCAACATCGAAGTGAGGTCACGCACACGAGGCATCACCAGCGCGTCTTCTCCACTCTGGTAGAAGTCGAACATACGGTCTGCCAACAAACGTTTCTCTGCTAAAGCTAGATTAACACAGTTCGACCAAAATGGTGTTTTTACCTGATACTCACCTGCCCGTTTCACAATATCATCCCATCGTTCGTTCCTGACGAGATAGTCGAGTCGGATGAGTTCATACATATCCTTGTCGTAGCCATTCCACTGCGGGTAGTGCAATGGGATACGATAGTAAGTCAACCCCGTCATTGCCATCTGCAGCGGCCACTGGGGTAACAACCAGGCATACGCCATCAGTTGCAGTGCAAATAACCAACCTGCCGACCATAGATGCTTCCATCCTAATTGTAATACACGAATGACTGCATACAGCCAAACAACAGGTCCAATCAGCCAATAGGCAACAGGCAATATCAGAACATCCGCCCAAGAACATGACCTCCGGACTCGGACACAAGCTAGCGCCAACGCCAGCACCACAGCCACAGGCAGGGACAGCAATACATTGATGTCACCCATCAACCACCAGAGTAGCGCCACAGGCACTAGACTCAACAACAGCCATGACTTCGGGAGCAAGCGAGCCGTCAGTCGCTGTAGTGCAACAAAGAGCAAAGCCAGCAAGAGAGCGCCCAACCATCCTACGTAATAGAACTGTACGAAGAACTCTCCTACCCAATCTGCGAAACCGCCAGGAACACTCAAGCGTTCAAGGAAGTAATCCCAAGTCCACAAGAAAAGCTGGTATTGCTCTTGATATGACAAGGCATGGGGATAAGCTACATACCAAAACACGAACATGCCGATGCCCACCAGCATCGACAGTCCTATATTCCAGTATTTTGTCATTCCTATCTTCATAAACCGGTGCAAAGTTATAACTTTTCTCTTAAATCACCAAAGAATAGCACGGAAAACACTGACACTTTCTACTCCCCTCGATTTGCTGTGGTCAAACTCAAAAAGCCTTGTTTCAACCCATCGGCAGTACACGACAAAGTAAGGGCTGAGGGAATCTGGCTGCTCTGAATTATCATCTGTGCCAAACCGTTAAAGGCTGGTATGCCGAACTCGTGGCAGTCCTTTTCTTTCGGATGATCCTCACCCAAATAGGCAGGATCACCATTGCCCACGCCAATGATACGGCCCTCGCCCTCTAAACGGAACGTCAACATCGGACAAGCATCAGGGACGATACGCCCCTTATTATCTTGCACTTCGACAGTAATGACAGACACATCACGTCCATCAGCCTTAATCGTCTGACGATCTGCTTTCAGCACAATCTTTGAAGCAGGACGCGTGGTCTCAACCGTTTCTGTCAGAATGCGTTTACCATTCTTATAACCAATGGCAACAACCTTTCCTGGCTGATAGACAGCTTTCCATTTCAAGTGACCATTACGGGGCATCGTCTGACGACCAAGTTTCTTTCCATTGACTGTCAGTTCCACCTCGTCACAGTTACTATAGGCCCAAACCTCTATCTCCTCACCCTCATGGCCTTGAAGGTTCCAATGGGGGAAAATATGGAGCGTTGGCTCGTCTGTCCACCACGATTTCAGATAATAGGCCTCATCCTTGGGGAATCCGCAGTAGTCCAGAATGCCGAATTCCGAGTCGGTAGCAGGATACTTCAGAGGATTAGGCTCACCGCGATAGTCGAAGCCTGTCCAGTAGAAGAGACCTGCACCCCAAGGACGCTCGGCATAGAATTTCCACCCACGCTCGATGCGGTTCTCAGTACCGTCGGTGTCAGGACTGAGGTTCATGGATCTCATGTGTCCAGGCCGTTCTGGAGAATCGAAATAGACACCACGCGTTCCGCAGCCTGTGGTCTCTTCCGTACCCACAATTCTCCATGAGGGATTAGCCTTCTTGCGGTTATCCACATCGTTCTGAAGGATATAGTTGAAGCCCACGACATCGAGACCCTTAATCATCTCTGAGCCTCCAGCATTAGCTATCGTAGAAGGACGTGTAGGGTCGAGCAAACGGGTGTATTCACGCATGGCGGCAGCGATACGGGTGCCCTGGATAGTGTTCTCCATACCCCATTCTTCGTTACCATCGCTCCAAAGAATAATACTGGGATGATTGCGATCGCGCTTAATCATCTTTTCTAATAATCGTTGGTGCTCAGTATTGATGCCTGCCAGACGATTCTCGTCAATGACGAGGATGCCCTCACGGTCACAGATATCAAGCAATGCCGGCGTCATTGGGTTATGGGATGAGCGGTAGGCATTGCACCCTATCTTCTTCAGTTGTTTGATGCGCCATGCCATCAGAGCCTCAGGCATAGCAGCACCCACACCTGCATGATCCTGATGAAGATTGACGCCCTTCAGTTTCAGTTGCTTACCATTCAGGAGGAAACCCTTATCAGCATCAAATGTAATATCGCGGATACCAGTTGTCGTCTCATAGACATCAATCACCTTTCCCTCCACTTTTACCATTGTCTCCACCTTATATAGATAGGGATCTGCTGTACTCCACAGATGCGGGTTTTCTAGTGTCATCTGCTGCTTGCAGCCAAGTGTTTCCTTAGGTTGCAGCGAGACGCTCGCTCCACTGCATTTGGCCACCTCATTGCCATTGGCATCCAGCAGCCGCTGACTCACCTCACAGGTCTGAGATTCTAATGACTGGTTGTTCACTTCCGTCTCCACATGGACGACAACAGAGGCATAAGGCTCCTTTAAGTCTGCATAGACAAAGGTGCCAAAGGGCGCTACGCTAACCGCGGCCGTCTTCACAAGCCAGGCATCACGATAGATACCTGCCCCCTCGTAGAACCAGCCTTCTTCAAACGTGGCATCAGCACGCACACAGATCAGGTTGTCCCCTCCATAGTTCACATACTCCGTTACATCATACACCTGAGTAGCATAGCCACTGGGCTCAACTCCCATCCAGAAACCATTGAACCACACCTGCGCATTGCGGAAGATGCCATCGAACTGCAAGGAAATATGCTTGCCAAGATCCTCTGACGGGATGTTTATCATCTTCCGATACCATCCAACACTGGTTTCAGGATACTTATAGCCTACGGTCTTATAGCCATGTGAATGACTGGCCTCAGAAGCGTACGGAAGCGTTGTCACCCAGTCGTGAGGCACGCGAACCGCCTGCCAGTCTTTATCATCAAACTTAGGCGAATACGGTCCCTCGTTATGAATCGAGTTTGCCTTCGTCAGATAGTTAAAATACTCCGTGCCGCACCCAAAGTCCTTCTGAGGGTCTGCCGCATGACCTAAGGCAAATTTCCATCCTTCATCCAGTCGGATTTTCTCTCGAGCACAGGTCTGAGCCTTGCCCGCAAAAGTCAGCATCAGAAATGCAATTAATAGTAGTAGTCTCGTTTTCATCATTGTTAATTATTGGGTTTCTTCTGCAAAGATACGCTATTTATATCGATTTTCAGAAACCTTTGCTGCATAATTATCCCAATTAGCAGATTCGTACAATGAATAAACAAAATAATACAAGCCTAAACGCAAACCGCCCCGCCGCGTTTATGCTACAGGGCAACCTGTATGGTCGTCACTACATTTTGATTTTGCTTAGTCAAAAATAGACAAAGTGTCACTTTTTGATATAATCACCTGAATAACAATAGTTTATATGTAGTGACACTTTGTTGCAAAGTTACACTAAGTATCACTGTTTTGAAATTTGTCAACATATTCAGATAAACTATATACCATTTTCTCGGATTTATGGGTATAGGGAGCGCAATAAAAGTTGCAGGCTTTTGCATAAAGAAATATCTGCTTAAAAAGTAAAACAAGTTGTTTTGGTATGATGGAAAGCACCTCTAAACACTGAAGAAGTGCCACTTTACACAGCAAAACAAGTTGTTTTGCTATCACAAAATAGTAGTGATACTTTAAGAAAAAGTATCACTATGTCTAACATGCTTACTATCTGTTAGTTAAGTTAAATAGTGACACTTTGCACAACAATTGAAACTTTCTTTTAAAGCAATTATCGGCATCCGTTGTTTAAATTGACATGGAAACTGGTTGTTTTTGAAATATATTTACTCTTTAAGCCTAATAAACTAATGTACTTGGGGATAAGTCAATTGATACCAGTTCTGTTAAAACCGCCGAAGTCAGGAAATGGCAGGATACGAACTTATTCCGATACCGCCAAGAATTCTGGTGATAATTTATGTGAGTTAACTCAAAACGTCGTGTGAGTTAACTCATTCGACCAATCGAGTTAACTCACGCAAAAAACCGCCCCGCAGCGGTTATGCTGCAGGGCGGAATATTTATAGATACTCGTAAAAAAATTACTTCTTCTTGAAACTCCAGAATGTAGCCTCACTCCAAGAACCTGTACCTTCATCTGCATAGGTAAGAATCAGCTGGTCATTTGTGAGTTTGATAATCTGGAAGGATGCAGGTTTAGTACCTCCGCCGTTTATCTTGAATGGGAAGAGAATAGAACCTGGATCTGTCTCAAGTGTGCCGAGGTTCCAGGGAGTCCCATTTACCTCTTGACGGTTCTGGTCATACTTAAGTTCAAACTTACCAGAGCGAATTTCCTTGCCTTCTGCAGTGTAAGATTTTACATTACCAGTTGCCCAGTCAAATGACATATAAGCATTGGGGTCCTCTTCACCTGTTGCTACACCTGTGTCAGAGTGATTAAGTTGGCCTGTCAGATCTGCTGCAGGGCATGACCACCAGATGCCATTGGGGAATGTATCACCACTACCGGGAGTGTATCCAAAGTTGCCCCAAGATCCAAGCACGATAGTACCATTATTATCCCAAGGAATATTTTCGCCCCATGTCCATTCCTTTGTACCGAAATCTGTCAACATGGCTTCGCCATCAGATGAACTTACGAAACTCCAGAACGTTGCTTCGCTCCAACTTCCAGTACCTGCATCAGCATAAGAAAGAATTAACTGATCAGATGTTAATTTCAGAATTTCAAATGATTCAGGTTTAGTACCACCACCATTAATCTTGAATGGGAAGAGAATTGATCCTGCTGTTGTTTTCAGGGTACCTAAACTCCAAGGTGTTCCGTTTACTTCCTTGCGAGTAGAGCCATCCCATCCTTCTACAGAATACTTACCCTTACGAATCTGGTTGCCACCAGCATCGAAACATGCGATGTTTCCATCGTCATAGAACACCATTGTTGCCTTAGGATCTTCTTCGCCTGTTGCCACACCAGTATCGGAGTGATTAAGTTGGCCTGTCAGTTCTGCAGCAGGGCAAGACCACCAGATACCGTTGGGGAATGTATCACCACTACCGGGAGTGTATCCAAAGTTGCCCCAAGATCCAAGCACGATAGTACCATTATTATCCCAAGGAATATTTTCGCCCCATGTCCAAGTCTTTGATCCATAGGCATCACTGGCTAACAGACGTACAACAGGATCCAATTCTGAGGGTACAAATACAGTGGCGGTCTTACTACCAGAAATTGTATTGCCATTGAAATCTTTAGTCTCAATGTAATAAGTCTGCTCAGAAGGATTTCCTCGCTTCGGGACAATCTTAAATTTGCCATTAGCCACACCTGAAACCAAAACATTACGATTGCCTTGATCATCAAGCTGATAAACCGTTACCACGCGTGATGGAGAGGTAGTGAACGTAAAGTAATTACCATCAGCAGCCTCGGTTGTATAAGTCTCGTCACTATACTGCTTCACTGCGAAACCGCTGGTGAGCTGATCGCTTGTCAAGCCAGAATCACCTGGCATGCCAATGCTATCTTTCGACGGGTCGCAGGCAGTCAGCAAGCCGAGGGCTGCAACCATGAATAATATCTGTTTTTTCATCTTTTGTTCTGTTTTTAATTAGTTCAACTTTGTTGGTTTACCAGCCACCGTACTCTGACGATGCATCTGTCCAACCGTCGTTCTGCTTAACCGTACCAAGAGCAATCTGCGTCTCAGGCATCTTCTGGAAACCTGCTGTTGCATTGTAGCGAGCTACATAGCCACCGTTATGAGCGGTGTTAGTACCTGGATTTCCACAATAATAAACTGGCTGGTTTTCCTGCTTAGCTAACTGAGTGGCGGCAATATGCCAACGACGGATATCGTTCCAGCGAATGCCTTCACAAGCAAACTCCCAGCGGCGTTCATTCTGCAGAGCCTGCAGAGAATAACCGTTAATAGCGGGCAGACCGGCTCTTGCGCGAACTTTATTTATACCAGAGGCATCTTCCTTCAGCTCAGACTGCATGAGAAGCACGTCTGCGAAGCGGATAAGAACCAAGTCGTGGATATTAGACAACTGGAAGTTATTTTCACCAGAAGTATCCCAGTTTCCTGGATACATCAATGTCTCGAAGCAAGCCAGATAAGCAGGGACAGCACCTTCCTTCGGTGCAAACGAGCCATCGTTCTTGGCACAAATAGGTGACCACTTCTTACCATAATAATCGGTCTCCTGTACGAAGTCAGCCCAACCACCATGTGTATATGCGGGCATCTCATCCGTATTGTTCACATCGGCGATAGTAGCCTGCAGACGGATATCATTAGGCTCAGCAGCCTTCCAGTCGTTCACGAGGTTAGGAGCCACAGGACCGGCACCCCATCCCTGTCCGAATGGGAATGTTTTTGCGTAGTCCTGACCACCACGTACACCGAAATGCAGAGCGATACCATTAGCATAACCGATAGTGGTCTGCCAAGAAGCCAGTTTGTTGAACTTGATAGCGAACATAGCCTCGGGGTTCACGGCATTGTCGTTTTCCACCCAAGCGAGACTTTTACCTTTGGTGTAAGGATAGTCTTCAACAACCTTATTGTTGGTGTAGGCCCAAAGATTGCGGAAATCAGGAACAAGCGAGTAACCAGAGTTGTTCACGCAATCGTCGATAGCAGTGATAACATCCTGTTTAGTCAGAGAAGTCCCATCAGGCAGTTCCACCGTAGTCAATGGATTATAAGTCGTACTAACCAAGTCGGCAGTAGTTGTACCATTGCAATACATACCTGTGTAATAGAGCCAAGCACGGCCTAACATAGCCTCTGCCGTATATTTGTCGATACGGCCATCAGTACGTTTTACTGCCGGCAGCAGTTGTACAGCATCGCGCAAATCCTGAAGGATCTGTCCCCAAAGTACTTTCACATCACCCTGAGCAGTATTCTCCTGATCCGGGCTGGTGATAAGGGGTACATTGCCATACATAGACGACAACTCATAATAATAGAAAGCACGCAAGAACTTAGACTCGCCAATACCCATGTTCTTGATATCCTCTGACATAGAGGCATTCTCAAGCACATTGAGCAGCGTGTTTGCACGAGCAATACCCTTGTAACGGTCGGCATAGAATTGGTTAGTCATGTCGGCATTGTAGTTACAAAGCAAGTCTTCCGCCTGCATCAGCTTATCGTTGGTACCGCCACCACCGAGCTGATCGTCGCTGGCCAGACAGGCTGCATAGAGGAATGAGCACTGCGGGTTAGCATGTGTCTCGTTCAAGTTCTGATAGACACCAGCCAGAACGGACTCGATGTCACCATCCGTCTTAGGGAACTCACTGGTTGACATTTCGCCGATATTCTCTACATTGTCGATGCTACAAGAAGCGAGTCCCAGTGTAGCAACGGTTGCGGCGAATAAAAATATCTTTTTCATATCCTATAGTCTGTGATTGTTAGAATTTAATGTTTACACCTACCATATAAGTACGGGGCTGAGGATAGTTACCTACATCTACACCCGTTACCCAAGGCTCATTACCGTTAAGTGCCATACCGTTCTCAGGATCCATGCCTTTATACTTGGTAATGGTGAAGAGATTCTGAGCGGCAACATAAAGACGGAGCTGCTGGAATGGAGACTGCTTCCAGATCTTGTTGAAGTCATAACCCAGTGTCAGGTTCTGCAGACGGAAGTAACCAGCATCTTCAATATAGAGGTCAGAGATTGACTGCCAGTTGACACCGCGGTTCATGGTTGCGAGCAAGGGGAACTTGTCGCTGGTACCCTCACCTACCCAATAGTCGAAGACTTCTGTGGTGTAGTTCTCATACTCGCCATCGGTGAACTTACGATAGGAACGAGCCACCTGCTGTCCGAGAGCTGCATAACCAGTAACGTTCAAGTCAAATCCTTTATAATTTGCACCCAAGGTGATACCCATGGTTACATCGGGGTTCGGATCACCCAGATTGGTCTTATCAGCAGCTGTGATGATACCGTCGCCATTGACATCGACGAACTTCAGATCACCGACCTTCAGATCAGAGCCTTGCAGAGAGTTAGCAGCATCGCCATCCTTCAGACTTGCCTTGTAAGCAGCAAGATCGGCCTCATTCTGGATCGGACCAGCGGTCTTATAACCCCAGAAGTAACCAATAGGCTCACCTTCCTCAAAACGAGCCATCTGGCCAGTTCCCTGTGCAAGCAGGTCGTTACCACCGTTGTTATACTTCTGCGAAGAGTTAACCTCTGTCACCTTATTCTTATTATAGGCGATGTTGTAACTAACGTTATACTCAAAATCCTTACCGATCTGGTCACGCCAGTTGATTGCAAACTCAACACCAGTATTCTGTACAGTACCAGCATTCTTTAACTGAGAGCTGAAACCGGTTGTAGGAGATACAGGTACCTGCAAAAGCAGATCCTTTGTAGTCTTCTTATACCAGTCGAATACAACACCAAGTCTTCCACCGAGGAAACGTGCATCGAAACCGAGGTCAAGCTGCTCAGAAGTTTCCCAAGTCAGGTCTTCGTTAGCCAGACGTGACAGTGAGGCGCCCTTAGTAGGAACATCCTTAGCATTATTGAACGAATACATACTATAAGCATCGTATGCAAACGCAGCCTCATACTGGAAAGCACCGATGTTCTTATTACCATTCTGTCCCCAACCAGCACGCAGCTTCAGGAATGAGAGCCAGTCGGCAGTCTTAGCCATGAATTTCTCATTAGAGATAACCCAACCTGCAGAGAATGAGGGGAAGTAACCCCAGCGATGGCCAGGAGCGAACACTGAGCTACCATCAGCACGGAAGATAGCAGTGAACATATACTTCTCAGCATAGTCATAGTTCAGACGTCCGAAGTAAGACATGCCGCGAGAGTCACCATAAGGATAACCAGAGACGGTGGCCTGCGTGTTATTCTTCATCAAGCTCATATAAGCATGCTTCAGGTCGGCTGTGATAGCATCAGAAGCAGTAGCATTCAGCGTAAATCCGAAATCAGGACGGCTCTCACTGTACTCAGTACCAGCAAGAACATCGAAGTGGTGATCCTGGATGTCGAACTTATAGTTAATCGTATTGGTGGTGTTCCATCCCCAACCAGTACCTACCTGATTATGGGCCTGGTCTGTGGTACGCATGTCACCCTGGTCGTTAATCTTATAAACAGGGAGATATGCACGCCAAGTCCAGCTGCTCTGGTTGTAGCTGATCTGTCCACGATAGGTCAAGCCCTTGATCGGCTGAACCTCAACGAAACCTACGGCATTTAAGCTATAGCTAATGCTCTTGTTGTTGGCACTCTGACTATTAATCAAACCTAAAATCGGGTTGCTTGCATAAGAGGTATAGTTAAACATACCCATATTCTTCAAGTCATCATAGCCAAAGTAACCACCTTTATCATTATAGATAGGAATCAGCGGGTTTGCACGCAGGGCGGTAGAAAGTACGTTAGAGTATTGGTTACCAATCTGAATACCCTGATTCTGCTTGTGGCTGTAGTAGATGTTCTCACCGACCTTAATCACGTCGAAATCACCCTTAGCACTCTTCAGAACAACGTGATCTGAATTTACACGAAGTGTGAAACGGCGATAGTCTGATTTAGCATACTCACCACCAAAGGCACCATCTTGATACTGGTAGCCAGTACCGATAGAGAACTTAGACTTGTCAGAACCGCCAGCAATGTTCAGAGAATGAGAGGTAGTAACGGCATTCTTATTGCGAAGGGCCTCTACCCAGTCTGTACCTGCATTTGATCCATCCTTATAAGCAGCCAACAGGGCCTCTTGACCTTTGAAATACTGAGACCAGTCACGACTGCCTTCACCTGCATTAAAGCGAACCATGTCCATCACCTGCATGTACTGGCCTGCAGTCAGCAGCTGAGGCAAACGATAGATGTTTGACCAACCGATATTGCCATCGTAGTTGATGCTCACCTTACCTTCTTTACCTTGTTTGGTAGTTACGAGGATCACACCGTTTGCAGCAGCAGATCCGTAGATGGCGCAAGATGCGGCATCCTTCAACACGTCGATACGCTCGATGTCGGCAGGGTTCAGGTTGTTGATGTCACCACCAGCCACACCATCGATAACATAAAGAGGCTTAGTATCGCCATTGGTACCAGCACCACGGATGGCAATCTTAAAGCCGTCACCAGGCTGACCAGAATTGGCCTGAATGCTCACACCAGGACTCTGGCTCTGGAGAGCACCAAGTACCTGAGTCGTGTTCAGTTTTGTAATGTCTTCACCCTTGACTTCAACAGTAGCGCCAGTGACCAGTTTCTTCTTCTGGACGCCATAACCAACGACTACCACTTCATCAAGAACGGCGTTGTCATCTTCCATCTTAATGTTGAATGTTGACTGATTGCCAACGGCAATCTCCTGTGTCTTGAAGCCGATAAACGACACAACAATCGTTGCGCCTGGCTTCACATTGAGTGAAAAGTTACCATCGAAATCGGTAACTGTACCGTTCGTGGTACCTTTCTCCATAATACTGGCTCCGATAACCGGACCCATAGCATCGACTACAGTACCTGTAATCTTTTTCGTTGCCTGCTGAACGTTTTGTACGTCACCAGCGGCATAGGCATTTGAAGAGTAACCGAGACCCAAGAGAGCCATGGCACTCATCAGCAGCGCTGTCTTTCTAAATTTTCGATTCATACTTAAGTATTTACTATAGATTAATTGGTTTATATTAAACACAGTTAGGTTCGTGGAAGCAGGCAAAGCTTCCGCATGTCCGCAGTCCTCAGGAGAACCGCACAACATCATCAAGAAGAATTGTTTTGGTTCATACGTTTAATTTCTTTTTTAGTTATATTAATAGTTATAGTTACGTTCCCACGCAATGATTCGATTGCAAAGATAAAGCATTTTTTTATAAAATTACGATTTTATTTTGTCGAAAATTGATACTTTTTTGCCAATCCTGCTTTTTTAACACAAAAAGTGATTAGAAACAGCAAGAAAATACCATTTTCTGCTAATAGAATATAACAACATAGGCACTATGCGTGAAGAAATGTAAAAAATACACTTCTAAAATAACAGGCTTTTGTCCTATATATTATTAATAAGGTGTAATAGAAAGTGTCTTCTCGACGATACCGGAATACGTATTAATCTTAAAGCTAATGGAATCGGCGCCAAGTGTAGAAGCTGGGACACTCATATATACCTGAGTGGAATAATACTCAGGGACTTTTCCTTGATCATGATTCAGGAACACATGAAGGGTGCGCTTCCCGTTAGGATTAACGATCAGCGTATCCGAGAGTAAGCCAAGCTGATGAATGGCTGTTGTATCGTCTGTCTGTCCAATCATCAATTGCAGACTCAAGTTAAGATACTTACCTGTCTTGCTCATCCAGACACTTTCAAATTTCACAGGATCAGTATGAACCTCCCCTTCAAACTTTTTCAGAGGTTTAACTTGTACACAAGGTACTTGTCCTGCCGAAATAATCTCCGCCAACATCTTACCGTCAGTTCCTTTCACCTTATTATAATATAATATACAACGATAGGTGGTGTCAGCAGTAGAAATCCATTGGGAAGAAAAAAGCTCCTTCAGTGGCAACAGATCACCGTCATCGGTCGTTATGGCATTTGCTTTTTTGTCTGAATCAATATGCATCTCAGCAAAATCGCCGCGCATCTGCGAATACTTGCCCTCGCCTTTCTCATAGCTATCCCGAGTACAAGACAGAATAGTGAAGAATAGGGTTATCGCAGAATAGTAAAAACACCTCTTTGCGGTCAATCTCAAATTCATTCGGCGGCAATTTTGTTTCTTAAGGGATTGGCATACATATTAAGCATACAACTACGCAAGAAGACCTCATCCTTATTCGGAATTGTAATCTTTGCCAGTTGCCTCTCCAGATAGTTTTCAAATCGCGTCTTCTCTGCTTCCGTATAATGGGAAGCATTGGCTGTATTACCATTAAGTTCATCCAGAGCAATATAATTGCAGGGGAACAGCTGATAACCACGATGAATATCGCGATCCATGCGCTGAGCAAGTACAGAGAAGAATTCCGTCTTGGGCAGATTGGCAAGTTCATCAATCCAGGAATTCACAGCAGCAGCACAATGGTATTTCACACGACCTTTATAACCGAAAATGCCCGTTTTCATGTTGTCAAGGTCATCCTGACGACTTTTCTTAAAGCCTGCAATATCGCGTTTCTCCTGCATTTCCTGAGCTTTCAGGTAGTCGCAGGGGTCAAATTCATAGCTGATGGTTAGCGGCACAATATTCAAGTCGCGCAGGCGGTCAGCCGGATTCTTGATCTCATCAGGTGCTCCCATAGCAAGCATCTTCAGGACTGAGTCTTGTGTGCGATCATTGGAGTCTTTCGCTCTACCTTCTCTCTGAGCAATCCAGATATTTTCCTTTTTCCGGGTGACAGCAAAATGAATATATCGACTCATTAGTTGACTAGAACGCAACATCTCTTTAGGAGAAAGGCTACGACGAACCGTAAAGGCCTTGTTCATACGGACCAGCCGCTTAATCCAAGGATAAATCAGCAGATTATCACCAATACCGATCTCAACCGTAGTTGGATAGCCGCTATCAATAAGCATCACATCAAGGAATGCAGAATCGAGTACGATGTCGCGATGATTGGAGATAAACGTAAATCGTGCGTCAGGCCCTGCATGGAGTTCGCTATCATCAAAAGAACATCCATCCGTATGCTTGCGAATGATATATTTGACAACAGGTTTCATGAAGCGCAGCTGAAAGTCGAGTGGTGTCTTGATACCTGCATAAGCCAATTTCAAAAGGCCATTACGTAAGCCTTTTGGCAACCATGGTACAAAGCCTTTCAAAATCAACTGGAACTGACGATCATCGATCAGTTCATTAAATGCCTGCCGCATCTCACCCGGCTCATAGGGTCTGATTTCATCGAACTCTCTTATCGCAGGATTATCCATAACGGTTATTACTTATGAGAACCTTACTAGTCTAACTGATTTTCTACAATATCCGTCAACACATCTTTCATTTCCAGACCTGCAGCGCGAACCTGTTGAGGAATGAAACTCGTGGCTGTCATGCCTGGTGTCGTATTGACTTCGAGCATAGAGATCTTGCCTTCCTTCGAGATGATATAATCAATACGAATGATGCCGTTGCAGTGGAGAATGTCATAAATATGACTGGTAACCTTTCCCACACGCTCTGCGATATCCGCAGGAATACGCGCTGGCGTAATCTCCTGTACCTGTCCATTATACTTGGCATCGTAATCAAAGAATTCATTACTGGTCACCACTTCCGTGATGGGAAACAATACTGATTTCTCACGAGTCTTATAGATGCCCTGTGTAATTTCGGTTCCTTCGAGATAGCTCTCCACCATGACCTCCGGACTCTCCATGATTGCCTTACGGATGGCAGGAGCCAACTGGTCCTTATTCTTAACCTTGGAGACACCAAAAGACGAGCCGTCGGCAGCTGGTTTCACAAAGCAGGGCATTCCTATACGCTCCTCAATCTCATCATCACTTACCACCTCCTCATATCCCTTGCGGATTAGCAAAGAGTCTGCCACACTCACACCATAGCCGCGGAGGTACTGATTCAACACAAACTTATCAAAAGTCATGGCCTCCACAAGCAGGCTACTGGTAGAATAAGGCATGCCAATCAAATCGAAATACCCTTGCAAGCGTCCGTTCTCACCAGGGGTTCCGTGAATGGTGATATAAGCATAGTCAAAAGTCCTCTTCTGCCCGTTCTCCTGGAACGAGAAATCATTGCGGTCAATTTTCGCTGTTGTGCCATCAGGCAGTTCAACATGCCAATCTAACCCTTTCATATCAACAATAAACACATTGTAACGCTCTTTATCAAAAAAAGAGTAGAGTCCCTGTGCAGAACGCAGTGATACGTCGTGCTCAGATGAGTCGCCACCACAGACGATGGCAATTGTTCGCTTCTGATTTTTCATTTTATCTTTTACTTTTTTACCTTTATATAATTCCTCCATTTCTCTATCAAGGCCGCCATATCCTCAGGCCACTCGGACGAGAAGTCCATCTGCTGCCCCGTCGTAGGATGCACAAATCCTAATGTCTTCGCATGAAGCACCTGACGAGGACATAGCTTGAAACAATTCTGGATAAAAGCCTTATAGCTGGCTGTACGTTCTCCCCTTAATATCTCGGTGCCCCCATAACGCTCATCAGAGAACAGCGGGTGACCAATATGCCGCATGTGAGCCCTAATCTGGTGCGTACGCCCCGTCTCAAGTATACATTCCACCAACGTTACATAGCCATAACGCTCCATCACCTTGTAGTGAGTCACCGCTGGCTTACCTATCTCCGAATCTGGTGGAAAGACTTCCATTCGCAGACGATCTTTCGGATCACGACCGATGTTGCCATCTATCCGGCCTTCATCCTCTGCAAAATTCCCCCATACCAATGCATTGTAACTTCTATGTGTCGTCTTATTAAAGAACTGCTTGCCTAATGAGGTCTTTGCATCAGGGGTCTTCGCCACGACTAGTAACCCGCTTGTGTCTTTATCGATACGATGTACAAGACCGACTTCAGGATCATTCGGATCGTAGCTCTTAAGATCCTTCAGATGCCAGGCAATTGCATTTACCAATGTGCCACTGAAGTTACCACAGCCTGGGTGCACAACCATTCCTGCAGGTTTGTTAATGACCATCAGATCGTCGTCTTCATAAACGACATCAAGTGGAATATCCTCTGGTTCGATGGTTGTATCATAATGCGGACGGTCGAGCATCAGTGTGATCACATCGCCTGGACGAACTTTGTAGTTACTTTTAACAGGACGATCATTCACATGGATAAAACCTGCATCGGCAGCCTTCTGGATACGGTTACGACTCGAATGCGGTTGATGCTCGGCAATATACTTATCAATACGTACGGAGACTTGCCCTTTGTCCACTTCCATACGGAAATGTTCATAAAGCTGTCCGTCACCGTCTTGTTCGGCACTATCACCATCAGCCATCAGTTCCAGTTCATCGTCTTCCAGAAACTCCATCATTCTACGATTTCCTCAAACTCATCAACATTATTGTCAAGCATCAGTTTGTATTCCGGCTCTATATACTCGATTTCACCGTCGGTATCATACTGTCCATTTCCAATCATAAGTGTAAGTGGTGCATCGATAGAAACTCTGTCCCCTGTAGAAACTCTTCGTCCACGACAGAGAATACCATATACCCAGTCTTTCTCACCTGAGACGAGCTGCGGCGGAAGAAGTTTGAACCCCAATGCCATCAACTTCGCCTCAGCCTCCCTATAACTGCTATTATCCACTACATCTGGAATGGCAAATGAAGGTGAAGACGGAGAATTTATAGTTACATAGACCGTATGTCCCTCCTTCACCTGTGTACCAGGACCAGGATTTTGAGCCAATACGCAATCTGCTGCAAGTCGCTTATTATACCCAGAGTCACTCACTATGATGCGCAAACCATCTTCCTCAACTAAAGTACGGGCATTAGCATAGAGCATACCCTCAATTTTGGGCACCACAATACCTTCTCCATGATGAGTGTAGATTTCCAGTCCATATTTTACGCCCAGAGCTAATAGAAATATGACTATTACCATTGCCAGTAGATTCCCCCATAGGAATCCGCTTACAAACTTACCGAAGAATTCCTTTGCTTTCATCTCTTTTTGCATTTCTTCGGCAAAGGTAGTGTAAATCGACCGAAAAACCAAAAAAAGACCTTAAAAAAACAGAAAGAAGCAAAGATTATTCCTTACTTCTTTCTGTTTTAACCATTTTTTCCTTATGAACAACGGAATTTACTTTCCGTGATGCTCATCAGAAACCGTTAACTTCTTACGACCCTTTGCACGACGTGCGGCCAATACGCGGCGACCATTCTTGGTAGCCATTCTCTCACGGAAGCCGTGCTTGTTTACGCGACGGCGATTGTGGGGTTGAAATGTTCTTTTCATTGCTTTCTATTTAATTTATTTGTTATATTTCCATCGATTTGGGGTGCAAAAGTACTCATTTCTTTTGAATTACGCAAGAAATATGCGAAATTTAGTGCAACTTTTTGTGTTTTTTCAAGATTTTGCACTAACTTTGCACCCGAAAACGATAAAAAAGTAATATTTTTAAGGTATATGATTAATTCACAAGACATTAAGAAAGGCACCGCCATTCGCATGGACGGTGGCATTTGGGTGTGCATCGATTTCCAGCACCGCAAGCCAGGCAAGGGTAACACTATTATGATTATCAAGGTAAAGAACGTTTCTGACGGCCGCGTGCTGGAGCGCCGCTTCAACATCGGTGAGAAGCTGGAAGACGTAGTCATCGAGCGCCGTCCTTACCAGTATCTCTACGAAGATCAGTCTGGCCGCATCTTCATGAATCAGGAGACATTCGAGCAAATCCCCATTGACAACGAGCTCGTTATCGGCCACGAATACATGAAGGAGAGCGATATTGTGGAAGTGGTTTCTGATACTACTGATGGTACTATCCTCTATGCTGAAATGCCTGTGAAGACTGTGCTCCGCGTGACCCACTCCGAGCCAGGCATAAAGGGTGATACTGCAACTAACACACTGAAACCCGCAACGCTGGAGACTGGTGTAGAGGTTCGCGTTCCTTTGTTCATCAACGAGGGCGACCTGATTCAGGTAGACACCCGCGACGGTTCTTATCTTCAGAGAGTTAAGGAATAAGTAATCTATTGTATTGGCGGCTAGTTCCGCCAATACATATTTTTAAATGTAACACTATGAAATACTCTATTATCATTCCTGTTTTTAATCGTCCTGACGAGGTCGATGAGTTGTTAGAAAGTCTTTGTCAACAGACGGTAAAGGATTTCGAGGTACTCATTGTCGAAGATGGTTCCCAGCACGATTGTAAGGCTGTTATAGGGAAATACACCGACAGACTTGATATAAAGTATTTCATGAAAGCAAATAGCGGTCCTGGGCAGAGCCGCAACTACGGTGCCGAACGCGCTCAAGGTGACTACCTTATTATATTAGATAGCGACGTGGTGCTTCCCGACGATTATCTGCAAGCTGTGAATCAGGAACTGACCCAAAATCCCACCGCAGCCTTTGGCGGGCCCGACGCCTCTCATCCCTCATTTACTCCGGTACAGAAAGCTATCAGCTATTCGATGACCTCATTTTTCACAACGGGGGGCATCCGAGGCGGAAAGGCGAAGCTCGACAAGTTTTATCCCCGCTCTTTTAATATGGGTATCCGCCGAGATGTCTATCAGAAACTTGGTGGATTCTCAAAGATGCGTTTTGGCGAAGACATTGACTTCTCTTACCGTATCGTAGAAGCAGGCTATCAGCCAAGACTATTCCAGGAAGCATGGGTGTGGCACAAGCGACGCACAGATTTCCGCAAATTCTTCCGACAAGTATATAATAGTGGGATTGCTCGAATCAATTTAGAAAAGCGCCATCCCGGCACTCTAAAAATCGTCCATCTACTGCCAACCCTCTTCACTATTGGCGTCATCGGATTAATATTGCTTTTTGTTTGTGGCTTAATGATCAGCAGCTTCGGTTCTGTTCAGGTCAAGCCGCAAGGACAACTGCTCTGCCAGATGGCGTTACTCCCACTAGCGCTCTACGCCCTAATCATCTTCATTGACTCAAGTATCAAGAATAGAGATCTCTACGTAGGCCTGCTCTCTATTCCTGCAGCATTTGTACAACTGATGGGGTATGGACTCGGATTTATCGAGAGTTGGTGGAAACGGTGTGTCCGAGGGCAAGACGAATTTCAAGCTTTCGAAAAATCATTCTACAAATAACAAGACACTTCAAACTTAAATCTCTATGGAAAAACTAAACATCAATCAATGGGCTGAAGAAGACCGCCCACGCGAGAAAATGGAAGGCCAAGGTGCCGAGTCATTAACCAATGCCGAACTCTTGGCTATTCTCATTGGCTCGGGTTCCACCAAGGAAAGTGCCGTGGAATTGATGAAGCGGTTATTATCCGACTGCAAAAACAACCTGAACACTCTCGGGAAAATGACAATTCATGACCTTTGCCAATACAATGGAATTGGCAAAGCGAAAGCTATCAGCATCCTTGCTGCATGCGAACTTGGCAAACGCCGACAGATGGAGAATCCCGAGGAGAGACCTGACCTCGGCACTGCAACAAGAATATACAACCACATGCATCCGATCATGCAGGATCTCGACGTGGAGGAGTTCTGGATACTACTTCTCAATCAGCACTACCGCCTCATCAAGAAAGTCAAGATTTCACATGGAGGCATCACAGAGACAGCTGTCGATATTCGTATTATCATTCGCGAGGCCGTCATGGCCAATTGCACCATTCTCGCCGTCTGCCACAACCATCCTTCCGGAAATCTTTCTCCAAGCCGTCAGGATGAAGAACTGACATTGAGCATCAAACGAGCCTGTGAACTGATGCACATTCATTTCCTCGACCATGTAATTATCACCGACGGACTATATTATTCTTTCAAAGAACAAGGCAAGTGCTAACAAAATACAAATAACCGACTTTACTGAAAAATAGAGGCAATTCATTGAATGGATTTGCTTAAGCCAGCTTTTAGCCGTACCTTTGCATCGTCAAACAGAAAAAGTTCATGACGAGTTCTGAAGACGACAAATTAGGTTAGTAGTTTTTTCATACATAAATTAGGTTATTGTTAGTTTTAATTGGTTAGTAAGCATTTGGGGCGCAGTGATGCGCCCCAAATGCTTTAAAAACTTCTATTTTTCTTGGACATATCGGGATTTATCCGTATCTTTGCAGCGATTATGACACAGGAAGAAAAGTCTCAGATTGAACAACGGATCGTAGATATACTTAAAACTGTCTATGACCCAGAAATTCCCGTTAACATCTACGATTTGGGAATGATTTACAAGATTGATGTGCATGAAGATGCCACCGTAGAACTTGATATGACCTTTACGGCCCCTAACTGCCCTGCCGCTGATTACATCCTGGAAGATGTGCGCACAAAGGTAGAAAGTTTAGACGGTGTAAAGTCCACAAATGTGAATCTCGTATTTGAACCCGCATGGGATCAAAGTATGATGTCTGAAGAAGCCCGAGTAGAATTAGGATTTGATTAGGATGAAGAACGTATATTTCCTCTCTGATGCTCATCTCGGGTCACTGGCCATTCCGCATGGTCGGATGCAAGAACGAAGGTTGGTGCGATTCCTTGACTCCATCAAGGAAAAGGCAGCAGCCATCTACCTATTAGGCGACATGTTTGACTTCTGGTACGAATATAAGTATGTGGTGCCTAAAGGCTATACACGCTTCCTCGGCAAGCTATCAGAACTGACGGACATGGGAGTGGAAGTACATTATTTCACTGGCAATCATGACATCTGGGCCTATGACTATCTGGAGAAAGAATGCGGCGTAATACTACACAAACAGCCAGAAACGACAGAGATCTATGGCAAGATGTTCTTCTTGGCTCATGGCGACGGACTTGGCGATCCTGACAAGAAATTCAAAGTAATCCGTGCCGTTTTCCACTCCAAGTTCTGCCAGTGGGCATTTTCCAACCTGCATCCCCGTTGGGCAATGTGGTTCGGCCTGAACTGGGCAAAGCACTCGCGGATGAAGCGACCTAACGGTGAAGAACCGCCATATATGGGAGAGAACAGGGAACATCTGGTGCTTTTCACAAAGCAGTATATTCAAGACCATCCCAACGTTGATTATTTCATCTATGGGCACAGGCATATTGAAGTGGATCTGCAACTGACTAAAAAAGCTCGTATGATCATCTTAGGAGACTGGATTACACATTTCACCTATGTAGTCTATGATGGCGACCACTTGCTGATGTCTCAGTATATTGAAGGTGAAAGCAAACTGTAAATAATCACAAAAACAGATATGGACAAACATAAGATCGTTACTTTCGGAGAACTGCTGTTAAGATTTTCTAAACTTGACCACTTGAGGCTGACTCAAGGAGATATGTTCACCAGCAAATATGGTGGCAGTGAAGCTAATGTCGCAGTGTCTCTTGCCACACAAGGAGAAAATGTAACCTATATCACACGACTCCCAGATACACCTGTTGGTCATGCAGGTGCTATGAACCTCGCACAATTAGGTGTTGACACCAGTCACATCCTATACGGCGGACAGCGCATTGGCACCTATTATTTTGAACCCGCAGCTGGCATGAGGCCGCCAAAAGTCATCTATGACCGTGCGAATTCTGCCTATTTCGACCTTAAGCCAGGCATGATTCCCTGGCGAGAGATACTAAAAGACTGTTCATACTTTCACGTATCAGGCATCACAGCCGCCATCTCACAACAGGCTGCAGATGCAACCTTCGAAGCACTCGACATTGCCGACGAGCTTGGAGTAACTGTCTGCTTTGACATCAATTACCGCAAGAATCTGTGGAAATACGAAGGGGCTAATCCGCGTGAGACACTCAGTCTGATGTTATCTCGCTGTGACATGATGTTTGGCGATGCTGTAGAATTCGATTGGTTAAGTCAGCATCCGCAACCACCATTTACTGCAACAGACTCGAGTTTCCAAATGCAGATGGACGAGTACAGCGAATGGTTTGACGAACTGCATGAAAACTATCCTCACGTAAAGAACTGGATGATGGGTATGCGCAATGAGGTGTCGTCGAACCATCACACGTTAACAGGATTGTTATGGACGGATGGGAAACTGCTGCAGTCACCCATTATGGACATTCCTGATGTCATCGATCCTGTCGGTGTAGGTGATGCCTTCATGGGAGGCTGGTTGCATGCCATCAGGCTGTTCCCAGATGACAAACAGAAGCAGTTGAACTACTCGCTAGCCGCCGCTACGCTGAAGAACACCATTCCCGGCGATTTCAACCTATCTACAGAAGAGGAAATCATGGCAGTTGTCGAACAGCGCCACAACGAAGGCACTCTTTACAAGACCATTCTGTAGCAGGATTCATATAATTAGGGTGATGCAGATTGCATCACCCTAATTATTATAGCTTATCATATTCTGTTTTCATCCACTCCAGACGAGTATTAAGCCATTCCTTCAAGTCTTGGACTTCATTCCAGTAGGATCCCCAGATATCATAATTCTTATAGGTGTAATGATATAATGTCCCCCAACGGCCTTCATTCTCCACGACTGAATAGCGAAGGTACTGGGCTGATTCGTTTATATAATTCAGAATATCGATCTTGTGACTATAGAAATAATCAAACCGCTCTTTCAACTTAGCGACAAAGGCGGGGTCCTTCATCAGCCTAGTGTACCATTGCGTTTCAGAAAGCAAGTTGCCAGAGGGGAAGACCCACTTGATATATGTATTGTTATTCTCTTTCACATTACCATAGGCAATATCAAAGTCCCACAATGGTCCCATCTGCAGTTTGCCGCCTCTACTAAGATGCAAATAAGTACTGAAGTTGAACATACAATCCACATTCTTGGATATCTCATGAATCAAATACCAATCTACAAAGGAGTCCATGTCCATGTATTTCTGCCATCCCACATTGGGATCCTTAAAATCGGATGAGAACAAAGCATTCTCTGCCTCTATCAAGAAATTCCTGACGTATATGTAGTTTGGATCACCATCCGCGATTCCATCTGGCTCCTTAATGACAAGGTAGGGATCGATATGCGAGGTCGAGAAATAGACGTTGCCATCTTCACGGTCTGCCCATCTGTTACACTCCAGTATAAAACCGTCGTCACCTACTGCCACGCGATGGTTAGCAATCTTTATCTTCTCACAAAGCAGATAGGTGCCATCATGCCGCCCGTTTACAATCACTTCTACAAAATGCGCCCCCGGTGTCCAGTCAAGGTTACTCATCTTACCAAGCTGGAAAGACAAAGCGTTGCGCAGCATGCTCTTATCCGAATAGTTCGGTATGAGCACCCAAGACTTGTCCTTGTGTTCCCCCAAGAGTGCAATCTTTTCGTCGAACTTCAGCCGGTAAGGCTTCTTTGGCTGTCCCCAGGAACTATTGCCACGGCCTTTGATATGAACAGGAGCAGACACGACATCGCCTGCCGCCCTGGTTCTTACATCCTCCACCAGTCGCAATGAGGCATCCAGATAGTAGTCCTTAGAAGTTACCTCCTGCCGGCCGGCAATGTCAATATAGAGGAGCGGTAAACCAGTGAAAGCATGCACATACATCGTATATGTGAGTGATTTCTGCGAGGTATGGACAGTCAGTTCGACAGGCTTTGTGAAATCAAACATCGAGACACCGCTCTCCGCCTCCTGCTCATTGATGGTGACAAGCGTACCATCGAAGGTAAAGCGCGGAATGAGAAACTTATCTTTCATGATGGAGGGCAGCCAGACCTCCACCACACTGTCACCAACCACCTCGCCAGCTACATTCTGTGACAGCAAGGCATTGTCTGCAGCCACAAATTCAATAGTGAGCAACTTTGGCTCAGCCTTCGGTCGTGTTGCGTCCTCAAGCGCCTTCAGCTTATTGAGCAATTCCTCGCCTTCCAACTTCAGACGGGCATTCATCGCCGCAATATCCGCATTGCGCTTCGCCAAGGCGTCGTTGGCTGAAGCCAGCTCGTCATTCTTTTTTTTCAAAGCCTCATTGGCCTTCTCTCTGTTTTCGATCCGTGTATAGTAGTCGGTAAGGTCCTCGCTACAAGCCGCGAATGAGAGCGCCATCAGGCATACAAGAAATGTCTTCTTCATCTTCTCCATCACTTAGTGTCTAACTCATAGCGTCATACTCACCCTTCAGCCAATCCATTCTGGAACTAATCCATCTCTCCATCAACATGACAGCCGACTGATAGAGTTCCCAGCACTTATCGCCGGAGTTCTTCGTCGAGGTGAATGTCTCCCATTTGTTATTATCTTCCTGGATGGCATATTTCAAATATTCCGCATTAGCACTGATACTATTGATGATATCAGTTTTATGCGAATAAAAAAAATTGTAACGCTCCTTTACCTTCGACACAAAAGCCGGGTCTTGAAATAACCTGGCGTACCATCTTCCATTCTTCACAACGAAACCGTTATAGCTGGAATTAGTATTAAACGCACGCTCCAAACCCCAGAGAGGCCCCATCTTCAGTTTTCCGCCACGCGTCAGGTTCATGATACAGTCAGCCTTGAAGGCACCATTATCATTCTTGGCAATCTCATTGATGATATACCAATCCACGAAGGAGTCCATATCCATATACTTCTGCCAACCAGTGGACTCATTCGCAAAATCCGAAGAGAATAAAGCGTTTTCTGCCGTTGACAAATAGTTGGTTATATATGAGACCCCTTCGAACGTATGTGCCGCGTTGGGACCGATAATCGTCACAGGTTCATCAAGATGGTCCGTATTAAAAGTAGGACCGGTGATGTCCGTCCCGACTCCCAGCAGGTAGCCTTTACTACCCACGTTCACCCGGCCTTCCGACGCTTCAAGAGACTCTCCCATAAGGTAGGTGCCATAATACCTGCCATTGAGAATCAAGTTCACATGGTGAAATCGGGGCGTATATTCCAGGGCACTCATCGCGCCCATATCAAAGGCAGTCATCGTGTGAAGCATCGTACGGTCGCCCTTGTTTGTATAGAGGTTCCACCCTGTGCCTACGGGCGCGTCAAGCAACGAGCTCTCCGTGGTCAGTGTCAGGGCATATTCGTTCTTACCTAACTGAGGGGTGTCGTGGATGCGTGAGGTGTACCACGAGACAGTACCTACAGCCATGAAATTCACGTTTAATTGCGACAAATAGCCATTCTGGCTTGTCGATGTTCCCCCTGCCACCTTCAGCCGTCCCCTATAAGTGGTGTTGGCCAATGTAACTTCATCATGGTTGGATGTCTCCAGCCACACAGTGGGCAAACCCGTATAGGCACCGACATACACGGTATAGTCCTTCACGGTATAGGGTGTAATGACACTCAGCACAACCGGCTTGCTAAAGTCAAATGCCGTCACCCCACTTTCGGCCTCCACACCATTAATTGTCACCACCGAGCCCTGGAAGGTAAAGCGCGGAATAAGCGTCTTGCTAGTTGTCACATTCGGGATCCTGCACTCCACAGCAGAGTCGCCAATAATAGTACCCTTCACATTCTCTATCAACTGCAAAGGATTGTCGGCAGCCACAAACTCCAAGGTCAGCAACTTGGCAATAGAATTCAAGCTATCTTCAAACTCGGTAAGTCTTTTCCTAATCTTCTCGTTTTCCTCCTGACGCTTTTTTGCTTCCTCAGCAAGCTGATTGCTCTCCTGCTGAAGCTTATTTTTCTCCTCTTCAAGTTTTTTCTGCTGATTATCAAGGTTTTTACCTTGTTCCTCAACCGTTTTGATACGGTTTTCAATATCAGTAAGATCCGTACTGCATGCTGATATACCGACTAAAACGGCAAAAATAAAAAATAGTTTCTTCATCTTGTTGCAAAACTAAATATTGAAAATAATGCTGCAAAATTAGTCTTTTTTTTACTATTTAACGAATTTTCTCCTATAATTTTCATTCCATCCTACCTTTTTTTCGACAAATATGACAATAGTACACAAAAAAAGGTAGCCACGAAATGGCTACCCTTAAATAACAGAGACTAAATATCTTATAACAAGTTCATCGTATCTGTTGCAATCATCAACTCCTCGTCGGTAGGGATGACAACAACCTTTACCTTAGAATCATCAGCAGAAATGACGGCTTCCTCGCCACGGATATTATTCTTCTGATCGTCGAACTTAACACCCAAGAATTCCAAGCCTTTGCAGACCTCTGAGCGCATACCTATCTGATTCTCACCAACACCAGCGGTGAAGACGATCACGTCAACTCCTCCCATGGCTGCAGCATAGGCGCCAATATACTTCTTAATGCGATAGAAATACATGTCCTGAGCCAGCTTTGCACGCTCATCACCAGCCTTGGCTGCATTCTCAACGTCTCGCATATCACTTGAACCGCCAGTGATACCAGCCACACCGCTCTTCTTATTAAGCAGGTTTGACATACCGTCAGCATCAAGGCCGAGCTTCTTTTCGATGAAGGTCACAGCACCACCGTCAATATCACCAGAACGCGTACCCATCACAAGGCCCTCCAACGGCGTAAGTCCCATAGAAGTATCCACACACTTACCGTCAACAACAGCTGCGATAGATCCACCATTACCGACATGGCAGGTAATAACCTTTGTACCCTGAGGTTTCATACCCAAGAACTCCAAAGCACGGGCAGAGACATAACGATGAGAAGTTCCGTGGAAGCCATAACGACGTACACCATACTTTTCGTACAATTCATATGGAATAGCATACATATAAGCCTTAGCAGGCATCGTCTGATGGAAAGCTGTGTCGAACACACCTACCTGAGGAAGTCCTGGCATCAACTCCTTCACAGCGTTCACTCCCTTCAGGTTTGCAGGGTTATGCAAGGGAGCCAGGTCAGAGCACTCCTCGAAGGCCTTGAGAACCTCATCTGTCAAAACAACCGACTTATTGAATTTCTCTCCACCATGCACCATACGATGACCGACAGCATCGATTTCGTCGAGACTCTTGATAACGCCGATCTCAGGATCAGTAAGCAAAGAGAAAATGAACTTCACACCCTCGGTATGTTCGGGGATGTCATGCATAATCTGCTTTTTCTCGCCATTAGCCAATTTGACTTTCACGAAAGCACCATCAAGACCTACACGCTCGGCACCACCACTAGTCATCACACTTTTGTCGTCCATATTGTACAAAGCGTACTTGATAGAGGACGAACCACAGTTCAATACAAGGATTTTCATTGTTTTACCTTTTTACTTTTTTACCTTTCTACTTCTTTGCGTCCATAGCCTGACAGGCCGTAATGGCAATCATATAATAAATATCATCGACAGAGCACCCACGGGACAAGTCGTTCACAGGACGTGCAATACCCTGAAGGATTGGACCAATAGCAATGGCATCACCAAGGCGCTGCACCATCTTATAACCGATGTTACCCACCTCAAGGTTGGGGAATACAAGCACGTTGGCCTTACCTGCGATGTCAGAACCAGGTGCTTTCTTGGCACCTACACTTGGAACGAGAGCTGCATCAGCCTGTAATTCGCCATCAATTTTCAAAGCAGGGTCCAGTTGCTTTGCAAGACGGGTAGCCTCAATCACCTTATCCACTACCTCATGCTTAGCACTTCCTTTAGTAGAGAAACTCAGCATTGCCACACGGGGATCGGCAAAGCCTGCAACAGACTTAGCGGTCTGAGCAGTGCAAACAGCAATCTGTGAGAGTTGAGCAGCATCGGGCATCGGGGTTACAGCGACATCACCGACAACGAGCACACCATCTTCACCATACTGCTTCTGCTTAGAAATAAGCAACAGGCCTCCACTGACACATGTGATGCCAGGAGCGCACTTGATAATCTGCAAAGCAGGACGCAGGGTATCACCTGTAGTAGAAAGTGCACCGGAAATCTGACCATCGGCACCTTCCGTCTTGATAATCATACATCCAAGATAAAGTGGATTCTTCACTAACTTACGGGCTTCCTCAATAGTCATACCCTTCGACTTACGAATCTCGGCCAATTTCTCAGCCAGTTCCTCGCTTTTTTCATAGTTCTCAGGATCAATGAGAGTGGCCTTGCCAATGTTTGTCAGTCCCTTCTCCTTGGCCAAAGCATCAACCTTTGCAGGGTTACCTATCAGGATGATATCAGCGATATCATCAGCCAGAGCCTTGTCGGCTGCACAGAGTGTACGCTCCTCTTCTGCTTCAGGGAGCACGATGCGCTGCTTGTTTGACTTTGCGCGCGCAACAATTTGAGATAATAAATCCATAGTTTGCTTTATATTAAAATTGTTTTTAGATTGTCTATCTGTAACATTGAGATTGCAAAAGTAATAAAAATAATCCGAACAGCCGCAGTATTCGGATTATTTTTCAGAAATTTAAATGAAAACCTTTACGTTCAGCCCAGTTCTTTGGTCAGAATGCTTTCCAGTTCTTCAGCCGACAGACGAAGGCGGAAGTTACCTTTTACTGCAACCGAGATACCACCTGTCTCTTCCGACACCACGACTGCAACAGCATCACTTTCCTGAGAGATACCCATAGCGGCACGATGACGAAGTCCAAGTTCTTTCGGAATATCCAAATCATGGCTTACCGGCAAAATGCAACCAGCTGCCTTGATGCGTTTCTTCGAAATAACCATAGCTCCATCATGAAGCGGTGAGTTCTTAAAAAAGACATTTTCAATAAGCCGCTGATTGATTGTTGCATCAATCAAATCACCAGTCAGCACTATATCATCAAGCGGCACAGAACGTTCAATCACAATCAAAGCACCGACTTTGCTTTTACTCATGTTCATTGATGCCATCACAATAGGCATTATCGTCTCCTTCACCTCCTTGGAATCCTTGTCTTTTCCTCGTGAGGAGAAGAGGCTAGTAAAGCGTTTCATCTGCTGATGGGCACCAAGATTATACAGGAACTTACGAATATCATCTTGAAATAGAACTATTAACGCAATAACTCCCACACTTACCAATTTGTCAAGAATGGAACCCAGGAGCCTCATTTGCAGAACCTGTGACACAAACAGCCACACTACTATAAACACCATGATGCCAATGAACACATTCAGCGAACGTGACTCACGCATCAGCCTGTAAATATAATAGAGCACCAGTGCTACAAGCAGGATGTCAACAATATCCTTGATTCCGAATTCGAAGAACATATCTATTTGACAATTTGACGATTAAGCGTTTTTACGATTTTAACACACTCGACAGCTTCTTTCACGTCATGTACTCTGAGGATACTTGCACCTTTCAATAATGCAATTGTATTCAGGACTGTCGTACCATTCAGTGCATCATTTGCAGTAAGCTGCAGCAACTTGTAAATCATGGACTTGCGAGAAATTCCGACAAGTATAGGCAACTCCATTACCTGCAGTTTTTCCATCTGATCCATTACCTCATAATTCTGCTCCAAGGTCTTACCGAACCCAAACCCTGGATCCAAAATAATATCTTTTGCCCCTTGATCACGTAACTGCTGAACCTCTTCAGCAAAGCACAACAAGATTTCGCGAAGCGTTGGCTTAACAGACATTAATATATAAGGTACACGTAAACGTGAGACCATCCTGAACATTTCAGCACTACCCTCACTCACGTCATTAATGATATCAGCGCCAAATTCCTCAACTGACATACGTGCAACATCGGGACGGAAGGTATCAACAGAGATTACAGAAAAAGGCAATTCACGACGCACGATGTCTAAAGCGAAACGCAATCTGTCCATTTCGTCACACTCAGAAACCTCGCCAGCACCAGGGCGTGTGGAATAACCACCAATGTCTATCATCGTCGCTCCTTGCTCGACAATCTGATTCGCCCGCTCAGCTATCTCCTGCTCAGTCTGCTTACGACTACCCGCATAAAATGAGTCGGGCGTCACATTCAGGATGCCCATCACCTGCGGCTCTGAAAGGTCTATCAGCCGTCCATGTACGTTGATTGTATAGTCCATATCGCCTACAAAGATACAAAATAATTAAGAAATAAGAATTATGAATTAAGAATTTTCACTATCTTTGCAGCAAAATTCACGAAGTTTATGGAAATTGCAGAACTATACAAGCTCTATCAACAGCACCCACAGATTACGACTGACAGCCGTGACTGCCCTAAGGGAAGTATCTTTCTGGCCCTAAAGGGAGAGTCGTTTGACGGTAACCAATTCGCAGCATCAGCCTTAGAAAAAGGTTGTGCATATGCCATCATCGATGACAAAAGTGTCATGCCAGATGGTGACAACAGGTTCATTCTGGTCGACAACTGTCTACAGACTTTCAAGGATTTGGCTCGTGAACACCGCCGTCAGTTCGACATTCCTGTCATTGGCATTACTGGTACCAACGGGAAGACCACTACGAAAGAACTTGTTGCGGCCGTACTATCTCAGAAGTTCAACGTACTTTATACACAGGGTAACTTCAACAACGATGTCGGTGTACCCAAAACACTCTTCCGTTTGACTAAAGACCACGAGATTGCTGTCATCGAAATGGGTGCCAGCCATCCTGGTGACATTAAGACACTCGCAGAAACAGCAGAGCCCACCTGCGGCCTTATCACCAATGTCGGGAAAGCCCATCTCCAAGGCTTTGGTTCATTTGAGGGCGTCATCAAAACCAAGTGTGAGCTATACGACTTCCTCCGTACTCGCCAAGACAGCCTTATCTTCATCAATGCCGACAACGAATACCTGATAAACCAGATAGGAGATGATGAGGAAATCTGGCTATCCCCCTATTCCACTGATCCTGACAACCAATACAGTTGCATTAGTGGAGAAATCATCGCATGCGACCCGTTCCTGAAGTTCCGTTGGCGCGAACCATTAATGACACTCGAAGAAGAGGGGCGTTCCACAAAATGGCATAAGGTCCAGACTCAACTCATAGGCTCTTATAATATTAACAACTTGCTAGCAGCTATTGCTGTCGGTATAAACTTCGGTGTAGATCGTAAGAAAATCTGTGCCGCTTTAGAAGAATACGTCCCCAGTAACAACCGGTCGCAAATGACCATCACTGCAAAAAACCACCTCGTAGTAGACGCCTATAACGCCAATCCGTCATCAATGCAGGCCGCCCTTGAAAACTTTAGTCTGATGCAGGCAGACCGCAAGATGGCCATTATAGGACAGATGGGCGAACTCGGTGCTGACAGCGACAAAGAACACCAACTATTGGTAAGCAATCTTGAAGCGGCAGGTTATGACGAGGTGTGGCTTGTGGGCGACAATTTCAAGGACATCCCTTGTCCATTCAGGAAATTCCACAACACAGAGGAAGTCAAAGCCGCAATCAAAGAGCATTGTCCTGAGGGCTACTACATCCTCATCAAGGGCAGCAACAGCAATAAACTCTTCCAATTACCAGAATTGCTGTAGTTCGTGGGGCCGACTCAAAACAGGTTTTGTTTTAACTTTGCAGTAATATGGAAGCAAAGAAACGAATGGTAATAGCTATCTTGGGAGTCATCAGTATGATGCATGTAGGCTGTACACAACCCATAGAGCTGCCTGAGGAGAACGCCGTGTATTATTGGCGTACAGACCTCAGACTTGACTCCACAGAAAGAGCGTTTCTTGCTACTTATAATATAAAGAAGGTGTACTGTCGCTACTTCGACGTAGTCATCAACGATACAGCAACAGGCCCCATGCCCAATGCGACCATTCACTTCAACGACACCCTACCCGATGGTATTGAACTTATACCAACCGTATATATCACAGAAAACTGCATGCATCAGCCCCACAAGGGACTTGCCCAAAAGCTAGTGCAGCGCATTAAGCAAATGAACGAAACGAACGACATCAAGAATGTACATGAGATACAGATCGACTGCGACTATACAGAGCGGAGTAGGCTGACATACTATGAGTTTCTCAAAGAAGTGAGGGCTGCTTGGCTAGAACAGCATAATCCTGATGATACTTCCACTCATATCCTTTCTACTACCATCCGACTGCACCAGCTTGCAATGGAAGCACCACCTGCTGACTATGGAGTCTTGATGCTCTACAATACAGGCGACCCAAGGAAATGGACTGAACGCAACCCAATACTTGATATTCGCGACGTGTCACCTTATCTAAAGCGACTTGACGACTATCCTCTTCCCTTAGCTGCGGCTTATCCTGTCTATTCATGGCTCAGGGTGATTCAAGGCGTGAACGTTGTACATACGGTAGAGGCAGCAGAAATTCTGCAGGTAAAAGAAGCTGTAGAAAAGAAACGGCAAGGATTGAAACGCAGTATCATCACCTATCATCTGGATAAAGAAAATATTAATCGTTATAAACCCAAGACCTATGAAGCGATTTATCATCACTAATTTACTGGCCATCACGGTTCTACCCATTTTGGCCTGCGGATGGTTTGACACACACAACTACTATCTGTTCAACGTCTATGACCAGACGGATTTCAAAGATCGTGTGGAGACAATTTGTGACAACAACTGGAAGATCTATCTCGGCATGAATGACGACGAGTGGTTCTGCTTCAGTTCTAAAAAGGAGGACATCATCAATGCTGCCCGTCAGAAAGGTGACGCCTTAATGGTCAGCTACGTGCAGAATCTTGATAAATACCTTGACTGCTCAAGAGATGTAAGCAGTGAAGTATGGGACTATCCTACCAAAGAACAGATTGCCAAACGCACCAAGACCTTGCAGAACATCAGGACTTACGCCCAGAGCAAACTGAAGACACGTCTGCGCTCGCAGCACGCCTTGCTTTTTATGCGTTGCAATATGCTGTTAGGCAACCATCAGGAAAATGTCAACTTCTGGGAGCAGACTGCCAGTCAGTATATTGAGACCGTCTATAAGGAGATGATGCAGAATATCTATGCAGGCGCACTTTATAAGACAGGACAGGAGATAAAAGCTGGAGAGCTGTTTGCTGAAATGGGGGACTACAACAGTCTGATGACGCAATACTACAAGAAACGTTCTTATTTCGCCATCCAACGTGAATACCGTTTAAACCCTAACTCCAAGGTGCTACCTTTCCTATTAGAGGACTTCGTAAACAATGCGCAAGAAGCCGATGACCTTGCGAAGTCACAGACAGGTGACTATTATGTTAATTTTGGCGGCAAGCTCTTTATCCGTGATCTCACCAAAGACGAGGTCAACCAGATGATTGCATTCTGTGGGGAAGTCGTCAGCGAAGGCAAGACAGAGACACCCGCGCTATGGCAAGGTGCTAAAGCCTGGTTGGAATATATGTTCGGCAACAAGCAACAGGCACTGGATGACATTACAAAGGCTGGACTCATGAAGGGAACCCAGCGCATGGAAGACAATATCCGAGCATTACGTATCTACATCGCATCGGCATTATCGCCCAAAAACACTGATTTTGACAACTGGCTCGAGCTCGAACTAAAGTGGCTGGACGAGAAAGGCAAGGATGGCGGCTTCTACCATAATGCTTTGGACCGCATTACCCATCAGGTACTCACGAAACGATATGCAGACCGCCCGGAAACAGCCATCGCCCTTCTAAACATCATCCAGAGCTACCAATATAACGAATATATTGATACGATGAAAGTAGAGGGACTGGAGAAATACTTCTTCTACACCCTCAAGTCATCAGCCAAGAACGGGCTTGACAGATATCTGAAGAGCCACCTCGAGAAGAGAGAGTATGAGCTGGAAGACCTTATTGGCACCAAATATATGCGTCTCTGCCAATGGGACAAGGCTATTATGTGGCTAAAAGATATCCCCGTCTCTTTCTATGAGAATCAAGGCTATGCAGTCTATGCCGCCAAACGACGTCACGACATTGGCCCTTGGATCAAACGTCAATGGTTGAGAAGTGATGAGACATACAGTAATACTCATTGGAAACTGAGCGCGAACCCGAAACTTTCCTTCGCTCAGGAGATGCAGCAGATGGAGGGAAAACTGAACGTGCTCTCTGGTGAGGACCTGAAAAAGCAGTACTATGAACTAGCTGTACGTTATGCCCAAGCCAGTTACACAGGTGACTGTTGGTTCCTCATGCGCAATTACAAGAGTGTCATCGATACTGTTCGTGTGAACGAAGTAGATCTTGCCGCTAAAGCCTCTTCCTGCCTAAAGAAAGCTGGTGAGCCACGCGACTTCTTGCTGAAAGAGAAAGTGCTCTTTGCCAGAGCCTATTGTTACATGAATCCGAGTCCATGGTACACGGAGACGTGGAACGACGAGACTTACAAATATGACCGTCACCCAAATTCTGGTTCTGATTCCTATAAGGCTTTTGCCACTCTGGCAGCATTCGAGGAGAAGAATGCAGACAAAACAAGTGGCTACGTATCGAATTGCGACGAATATAACTTGTTCCTGCGAACATATAAACAATAGCGTATTGTGCAAAACCTACTATTTTTCGCACATTTCGACTTTTTTTGCGTTTTTCTTGCACGTAATTAAAAAATATTGCGTACCTTTGCACCCGCAAAATCGGGATGTAGCGCAGTTGGTAGCGCACTACGTTCGGGACGTAGGGGTCGGGCGTTCGAGTCGCCTCATCCCGACAAAAAGCGACAAGGGAGATTTCTCCCCTGTCGCTTTTTTCTAACTATGCTAATTTTCCTAACTAGGCAACAAATATTCCCACCTTGGGACCAAAATGTTCCCACCTTGGGAATGAAATGTTCCCACCGTGGGAATGAAACTACACTAACCAGGAAACGTAAAGGTAGAACTGGGATAACTATTGAGGTACTTCTGAAATACCGTCAGGATTACGCTTCAAGTTCTCGATGAGTTCACTGATCTTATGAAGTTCACGTGTGATGCGTATGCTTTGTGGGCAATGGGGCTCACACTGATGACAGCCGATACAATGGTCGGGCTGACGTTCGGGCGGCACAATACGATCCAGACCAATAAGATACTGGCGACGGTGCTTGCGATATTCAGGATCCCCAACACCTACAGGCAATGATCCCTCATTCTTACATTTATTATAATGTATGAAGATAGCTGGAATATCAATGCCATAAGGACAAGGCATACAATACTTGCAGTCATTACAAGGGATATTCTCCAGTCCGACGATCTTTTGGGCTATCTCCGTGTCCAGATAGCGCTGCTCCTTGTCTGTCAGAGGTACAAGCGGACAGTAGGAAAGCAGATTATCCTTCAGATGCTCCATATAGGTCATACCACTGAGAACCGTCAGCACACCCTCTGGCGTACCAGCATAGCGGAAAGCCCAGGAGGCTACGCTTTTCTCTGGAGCATGGCTCTTCAGCTCTGTGACCAGATATTGCGGGAGATTAGCCAATCGACCGCCGAGTAGTGGCTCCATGATAACTGCTGGAATGCCACGTTTCTGAAGTTCAGCATAGAGATAGCTGGCATCCACATTACGGTTATTGATCTCATTGGCATGATCCCAATCGAGATAGTTCAGTTCTATCTGCACAAAGTCCCAATGATACTGCTCATGAGTAGCTAGCACTTGATCAAATACCGATTGCAGGCCATGGAACGAGAATCCAAGGTTACGGATACGCCCCGCCTCACGTTCCTTCAGCAGATAGTCCATCATCCCATTCTCAACATATCGGCCAATAAACTCATCGTAGTTACCACCGACACTATGGAGTAGATAATAGTCAATATAATCCACTTGCAACTCCTTCATCGAGTTGTGGTACATCTCAATAGCTTTCTCACGCTGCCAATAGTCGCGGTTGAAATTGGAGAGTTTGGTAGCAACAAAATACTCACTGCGCTTATGACGGCTAAGTGCAATACCTGTACAATGCTCCGACTTTCCCTGGCAATACACGGGACTTGTGTCGAAATAGTTCAGACCATGCTCGATGGCATAATCCACCTGCTTATTAATCATCTCCTGATCAAACTCGTCGCTATTATCCACTTTCGTCGGCAGTCGCATCATACCATAGCCCAATAACGACACCTTCTCCTTTGTCTTTGGATTCTCCCTATAGGTCATCTTGCCTATTGGTGGTTCCACTTGATTCTTATATTCATCCGCAGCTTGTTGTTCTGCTTTATTAGCTTCCTTACAACCAGCCAACGCAGTTGCTGTTGCCACCGTACCCGCACCGAAGAGCTTCAAGAACGTACGACGCGATATATTTTTGTCTTTCGAAGTCATCTCTGTAAATTATAAACATTAAACCCTAAACTAAATCATCTTATGTACCTCATGTCCCTCAACATAAATAGCAGAGAAGGGGCGTGACGGGCACACGTACTCACAGGCACCACAACCGATGCAGACATTCTCATTGACAACAGGAATCATCAACGACTCTTCATTCTCCGGATCAGAAGGCACCATCTCTATCGCTCCTGTAGGACAATGACGGGCACAATTTCCACAGGACACCCCGTCCGTAAGCGGAATACAATTCTTCTTAATCCAAACGGCATGACCAATCTGAATCGACGACTTCTCTATCTCGTCAAGCGGCTTGATAGCACCCGCAGGACACACATCCGAACAGCGCGTACACTCAGGACGGCAGTAGCCTTTTTCATACGACATCGTAGGCTGCATCAGATGCAGCAGGTCTGTGGAAGGACGAAGTACCTGATTCGGGCATTCAGACACACAAAGCTGACAACCAGTACAGTGTTTTGACAGATTTGAAGCCGAGAGAGAGCCTGGAGGTGTCAAGGGTGTTTGGCGAGCGGGAGCTATCTTATCCTCTATTTCTGCCATACCACCATCCATCAATTTTTCCTTCTTCTGGGCCATCACAGCCGTCGAGGCAAGGGCTGTTGCAAGTAGGAAAGAGCGTTTCGAGGTATCCACAGAACCTGAAGCACTTTTCTAAACGGAACTGATTGAATGACCAGTGTATCTCAGTGCCCCGAACTTGCAACTATCTATACAATTACCACAGACTACGCAACGGCTATAATCGACACTGTGAGTCTTGAAGTCAATACAGGCAGCCTTACAGCTCTTGGAGCACAGTGAACAATTCTTGCACTTATCTACGTCGAAACGGATTTTCAACCAAGAGAAACGCGCGAAGAAGGAGAGCACCGTTCCCACAGGACAGATTGTATTACAATAAGTACGGCCACCGCGCCAAGCCAGGACAAAGAGCACCACCAGCGTTACTGCCGCAATCACAAACACTGGCAAAGAGCGCATCCAGGTGTCCACACTATAGAATGCGTAGCTATCCATTCTTTCCGCAACTATAGCCAGCAGATTGTTTGTCATCTTCCATACGGGCTGGAAGATCATAGTGGCAATACGTCCATAGGCGCTATAGGGTGCTAGAAGCTGAAAAAGAGAGCCGATACCAGCCACTCCTGCAATGATAAATACAACTAAAACCGGATAGCGTAACCACTTGACCTCACCAGAATAGCTGTACTTGTTCTTCTTCCGCCGGAAACGGGCAAGAAGATCTTGGAAAATGCCCAACGGGCAAATGACAGAACAGTAGATTCGCCCAAAGACGAGCGTTAGCACAATCAGTGAAACGACAACCACCAGATTGAGTGCCATGACAGCGGGCAGGAACTGAATCTTGGCAAGCCAGCCAAGCCACGTGTGAAGTGTCCCAGTGAAGTCTAGGAACAGCAGTGTAATAAGTATAAAAACCACTGCAGCAAGGATTGATCTTATTTTCCTTAGCATAGTCTATAAAAGTATTGTTTAGTTAGTTATTCTTACTATCCAAATGCTCATCTCGTAGAGCAGCCATATTGGCAGTGCAACCAGGAACAGTGTAAAGGCATCAGTCGTCGGCGTAATGATAGCGGCTACTATTAAGATGACCACTACGGCATGCCGCCGCCATTGGCTCATGATCTGTGCCGTAACCAACCCCATCTTACCAAGCAGCCAACATACGACAGGCAGTTCAAAGACGATCCCCATCACAAAGTTCATCATCAGCAATGTGTCGATATACGACTGAATGGTAAGCATGTTCGCCACATCGGGGCTCACCTGATAAGTTCCCAGGAACTTCACCGTCAGAGGGAAGATGAGCAGATAGTTCAGCAAAGTCCCCATCATGAACATCATGTAACCGCTACCTACAAGTAGCGTAGCGTAACGCCGTTCATGGTCATAGAGTGCTGGTGAGACAAAGCGGAATAGTTGATAGAGGATATAAGGCAAAGCTACCAACACGCCGGCATACAGCGCTGTCCTCAGATGTATCATAAACTGCTCCGTCAATCCCGTATTCATCAGATTGATGCAAAATGGCTCTACTCCCATCACTCGGTAGGTAATAAAGTCACTGGAACGGGGTGCCAGCACCACAGCAAAAAGCTCTTCCTTCAAGCAGAACGCAGCCACCGCTGCTATTGCCGTGATGACAAGAATCCGGATGAGTACTGCACGAAGTTCGTCGAGATGATCCCAGAACGTAAGCGTCACTTCCTGTTCTGACGGCTTATCGGCTTCACTCATCTTTCTTTTCCTGTTTCTCTTCAACCTCAGTCACCTCATTCATCCCTTCCTTGAAGCTCTTGACGCCTTTACCCAATCCCTTCATCAGTTCAGGAATTTTCTTGCCGCCGAAGAGCAATAGAAAAATCAATGCGATAACGAGTATCTCTTGCATTCCAAGTCCAAACATTTTTTATCCAGTTTTTAGTTCTGACTGCAAATATACAAAATATTCTTGAATAAAGACATTTACGCCTAAAATATTTCAAAAAAATAACTAATATTCCACGTATGGCGTAAGGCGGGCAATGGCTTCAGGAGAGAAATCTTTTGAGAGTCGCAGATCGTCGAGAGAATGAATAGGACCATGCAGACGTCTGTAATCAAGGATTGCTTTTGCCTGGAAATAGTTAATATAAGGATGACGCTTGAGTGCTGCAAGCGACAATTGATTGATATTCAGTTTTTCAGGACAGGCATTCTCGACAACAAAATAATCTTTGGCATCGAGGGGGAAACCTTCTATCTCGTCGAGCTGATCCACGCTGACATAGCCTCCCAAACGCTCACCATACCATATGACCTTACGTGCGAAATACGGTCCGATGCCTGGAACTGTCACAAGTGCAGCCGAGTCAGCAGTGTTTAGCACCAAATGTTCACCATTGTGTAACTTCGGCTGATAATGGGCCATGACCGAATCTCCTTTTTGAGAATTCCTGAATGCCACACCCCGTCTGAAGGCGGTATCACGATAGACAACTTTAGTCTTTACATAAACCGTCCTCACTTTCTCTTGATAACGACGAGCCGTATCACGGTGGACCTCTTTACGTAAAGTATCTACCGGCATAAGACCATTCGTTTCCTCCTCACCTCCAGTGAGAAAGATGACACCCATGGCGATAACAATCACACAGAGGAGCGTCAGAATAACCTTACGATCAGACTTCTGGAGATAGAAAAACTCTCGTATCATAATATGCCAAACTGATGAAGGAAGATCAGTAGGATACAAAGCGGTACTATATAGCGAACAGAGAATAGCCAAGCCTTGAAAAACGACTCTTTAAGCACACCACCATTCGTAAACTCATCATGTGTCACCTGTTGGCTGACAAACCAGCCTGTCATAATGCTGGTCAAGAATGCACCTGCAGGCAACATCAGCTGAGCAGTCAGGAAATCACAGAAATCCATCAGCGACATGCCAAAGAGCTGAAGCCCTCGGCAAGTGCCTACCGAAAGCGAACAGAACACAGCTATCACCATACAGACAATGGTAAGTATCCAAGTAGCACGCTGTCGGGGAAGTTTCAGCTCCTCATGAAAGAAAGCAGTTCCTATTTCATGCATGGATATCGTAGAAGTCAGAGCAGCAAAGACCAGCAACGCATAAAACAGGATACCAATAATATACCCTAATACAGGCATCCCTCCAAAAGCCTGCTGAAACACATTAGGCAAAGTAATGAAGATCAGTGAAGGACCACTATCGGGCTGGATTCCCACTGAAAAGGCAGCAGGGAAAATCATAAGCCCTGCGAGTATGGCGATGGCAGAATCCAGCAATGCTATCTGAGTAGCAGATTTCAACAAATTGGTATCGCTCTTGAAATAAGAGGCATAGGTACAGAGACAGGCAGTACCAAGACTAAGCGAGAAAAACGCCTGTCCTAATGCCTCAAGGAAGACATTCGTACTAACTTTTGAGAAGTCTGGCTTCAACAAAAATTCTATACCGGCACCAGCCCCCGGTAACAAACAAGAAGCCACCACTAAAACCACTAATAGCAATAAAAGCAAAGGCATCAACAACTTCGAGGCTCTCTCAATCCCTTCGTTCACGCCACGTGAAACGACAAAGTGGGTTATCAACACAAAAGCTATAGCCCACAGACAAGGCCTGACTGGATCTTCAGAAAACGACTTGAAGTAACCAACCACATAAGCAGCATCGCCATTTAACTGTCCAGCAAGAGACGCATACAGATACTGAAGACACCAACCCGCCACTACGGCATAGAAGCCAAGGATAATGGTAGAAGTCAAGATGCCCAGATAGCCTATAAATCGCCATCTGGGGCCTGCAATACTACCATAAGCCTTTGCTGAATTCGACTGTGCACGCCGTCCAATAATAAACTCACTCACCATACCTGGAATACCCAGCAAGATGACACAAGCGAAATATACAAGAATGAAAGCTGCACCGCCATTCTGCCCCGTCATGAAAGGAAAGCGCCAGATATTGCCTAGGCCAACAGCAGACCCTGCTGTCGCAAGCACAATGGCCAACTTACTGCCAAAAGTACTCCGTTTCTCCATTTAGAGTAAACCTAACTGATGAAGGAAAATGAACAAAATGCATAAGGGACATACATATTTTACCAGAAACAGATAAACATGAAACAGAGTCTTATTACGTAGTGTGCCCCAATTCGTGAATTCGTCACGTATAATTTTGTGTGGAACAAACCAACCAATAAATATACAAGTCAGAAAACCTACTAACGGCAAGAACAACTGACCAGTCACAAAATCAAACAAGTCGAATAGCGTCTTCCCAAAAAACAGAATATGCTTTCCTACTCCTAATGACAACGAACAAACAGCACCAATAGCCATACATGATATTGAAACCACCCGAGCAGCCTTTTTTCTTGTGATTACAGCTTCCTCCTGTAGAAAAGCAGTACTCACCTCATGTAACGACATTAATGATGTCAATGCTGCCAACGACAAGAGTGCATAAAAAAGCACGGATATGCCCCATCCTAAAGCCGGACTATTACCAAAAGCCTGCTGGAACACATTCGGCAGCGTGATAAAAATCAACGACGGACCACTATCTGGACTTACCCCTACAGAGAAAGCAGCTGGGAAAATTACTAATCCAGCAAGAATAGCCACAAAGAAGTCAATGATACCTATCTGCATGGCAGAAGTAGTAAGATTGGTATGACGAGAAAAATAACTCGCATAAGTACAGATACAGCCCATAGCAATACTCAGCGAATAGAACGACTGGCCAAGAGCCGCCAAAAACACATCTCCATTCACCTTCGACATGTCAGGTTTAAACAAGAACTCGATGCCTTTATCAGCGTTTGGCAACATACAAGATGCTACCACAATAACTAGTAATAATATAAACAAGGTAGGCATCAGCAGTTTTGAAGCCCGCTCAATACCATCTCTTACACCGTTCTCAATAATCAGATAAGTGGTTAATAAGATGATGAGTGTCCAGAAAAGCGGCTTTACCGGATCTTGCGAGAAATCCGTGAAATACTTGGCAATATATGCAGGATCACCATTCAATTTACCCAGCAACGATGCCCATATGTACTCTAAACACCAACCAGAAACCACTGCATAATAGCCAGTAATAAGGAAACCCGTGAGCACACCCATGTAACCAATAAGCGACCAGGCTGAACCACCCGCCATTTTCTGATAGGAACGTGCTGTATTAGCTTGACCATGACGGCCGATAATAAACTCACTAACCATACATGGAATACCCAACACCAAAACGCAGAATACGTAAATGATAATAAAAACTGCACCTCCATTCTGCCCTGCCATATATGGGAAACGCCATATGTTTCCCAATCCCACGGCAGATCCCGCAGTTGCAAGGATAACACCAAGCTTACTGCCAAAACTTGCTCTCTCCAGCTTAGCCATATGCACTTTTCTCCTAATTTCGTTGCAAAAGTATAAAATATTTCTTAATTTTGCCCCCAAAAAAGAAAAAATATGCATTTAGTGTATAAAAACATCAAGAAATACCCCATTGCCAGTTGCTTGATTGCTCTGATATGGGTTCTTTCATTAGCACCAGTTTTTCCAGAGACTCCACTCGATGATGTCGAGTTCATTGACAAATGGGTACACGTCGCCATGTATGGTGGAACATTCACCATACTTTGGATTGAATACGCCTATCGGCATAAGTCGTATGACTATGAGAAGCTGTTTTTCTGGGCATGGCTGGCTCCAATCATGATGAGTGGAGTACTTGAACTATTACAAGAGTATTGTACTGGAGGGCACCGAAGTGGAGAATGGTTGGACTTCGCTGCTAACAGCACTGGTGTAAGCCTTGCCGGAATTATTGGTTTGCTAATTCTGACTTTACGCCCCAGGTCTTAAATGGCTGTTTTGTCAGGTGAGCATTATAATAACGACGGTCTCCCGTTACTTCATCACCGATGAAATCTGGTTTTTCATAAGGTTCATCTTCTGACTGAAGTTCTACTTCTGCAATAACAAGCCCTTCATTATCACCATAAAACTCATCCACTTCAAAAGTGTGACTCCCGCTTTTAACAAGATAGCGGGTTTTGTCAATACACCCGGGTTCGCAAAGTTCCATCAAATGTTCAGCCTCATCCAACGTAATCTCCTTCTCAAACTCGTAGCGTGAGAGTCCAGCTGCATTTGACGGTCCCTTAATGGTCAGATAACCGCGGGAGTCACGGATGCGTACCCTAACGGTGCGCCCGTGACCACTGCAAATATACCCTTGCTGAATACGGCTACTACTGAAAGACTGACGCCTGTAGCCATCATTACGAACAAGAAATTTACGTTCTATCTCCAGCCCGCTCATACTTTATGAGACAATCCAGATGGAATAGACGACAAACAGGATTGCCAAGATGACTAGAACGCCAAAGATCCACTCCAACACTTTCTTTCCACCTTCTTCCTGTTTCTTCTGATAAGCCTCTTTCTTGGCTGTAGATTTTGATGCTTTTGCTATTTGTGCCATAGTCTTTATTATTTATTAGTTATTGTTCTTCATCATTTACGGGGAACTCCATCAGATAAGCTTTGATGAATTCATCAATCTTACCATCCATCACACCATCAACATCAGTTGTCTGGTAGTTCGTACGATGATCTTTCACACGACGGTCATCAAATACATAAGAACGTATCTGACTTCCCCACTCAATCTTCTTCTTACCGGCCTCGATCTTAGCCTGTGCTTCCAAGCGCTTTTTCATAGCGCGGTCATAAAGCTGCGACTTCAGCAAGGTCATCGCACGCTCCTTGTTCTTGGGCTGGTCACGCGTCTCTGTATTCTCAATAAGGATTTCCTCTTCTTCGCCCGTATCAGGATCAGTGTACCAATAGCGCAGACGGACACCCGACTCCACCTTATTCACATTCTGGCCACCAGCACCCGATGAACGGAAAGTATCCCATGAGAGCTTGGCTGGGTCAACATATACCTCAATGGTATCATCAACCAGAGGAGAGACAAACACTGAGGCAAATGATGTCATACGCTTACCTTGGGCATTAAAAGGACTTACGCGTACCAGACGGTGAACTCCATTCTCGGACTTCAGATAGCCATAGGCAAACTCACCGCCCTCAATCTGCATTGTCACACTTTTAATGCCAGCATCGTCGCCGTCGAGAATATTAGATATAGTCACTTTATAACCATGAGCCTCACCCCAGCGCATATACATACGCATCAGCATCGAAGCCCAGTCCTGAGCCTCAGTTCCGCCTGCGCCAGAGTTGATTTTCAAGACAGCCTCCATCGGGTCTTCTTTCTGGCGAAGCATATTCTTCAGTTCAAGATCTTCAATAGCCTTGATAGCTTTCTGGTAATCCTCTTCGACCTCTTCTTCGGTCACCATCTCGTCCTTATAAAAGTCAAAAGCAAGTTGCAATTCGTCGGCGAAAGTACGCACTTCCTGATATCCATCTATCCACTTCTTAATGCTTTTCACTTTCTTCATCTGCTCCTCTGCCCGTATCCGGTCTTCCCAGAAGTTAGGTGCCTGCGTGCGAAGGTCTTCTTCTTCGTACTCTATCTTCTTCTTGTCGATATCGAGGTAACGGTGTAGTGCGTCAGCACGTTCCAATACATCTTTCAACTGATCCTGTGTAATCATTCCCTATTCCCTTATTCCTCGTACATAGCATCAATCTCTTTCGCATAGTTCTGGTTCAGCACCCTGCGCTTGATCTTAAGTGTATTGGTCAACTCACCCTTTTCCATTGAGAAATGGTGGGGAAGCAATGTGAAACGCTTAATCTGCTCATAGTGGGCCAATTGCTGCTGCAGCGTATCGATACGTTCTTTCATCATCTCATTAATTTTCGGATCCTTACAGAGCTGCTCATGGTTTTCAAACGGAATATTGTGCTCGCGGGCATATTCCTCCAACAATGAATAGACCGGGATAATCAGCGCTGAAACGAACTTCCGCTGATCTGCGATGATACATATCTGATCGATAAACTTATCTACCAGCAGTTTCGACTCAATCATCTGAGGTGCGATATACTTACCGTTCGAGGTCTTATAGAGATCCTTGATACGCTCTTTCAGGAAGAGCTCACCACCCTTCAGGTAACCAGAGTCACCTGTACGGAAATAACCGTCATCCGTAAAGGCTGCCTTCGTCAGATCCTCACGGTTGTAATAGCCCTTTGTAATGGTTGGACCTTTTAACAGAACCTCGCCTTCATCACTGATCTTAATGTCGATACCCTCAATGGGAATACCGACGCCACCTACTGTATAAGGCTCACCCAGATGATTACAACTAACTGTAGCCAAACTTTCCGTCAAACCATAGCCGACAACCATGTTCAAGCCGATAGCATGTACGAACTCCTCGACCTTTGGATTCACAGTAGCACCAGCTGTAGGGAAGAAATGCGCATTCTCCAATCCTAATTCCTTACGCACCAGCGAGAATACCGTGCGGTTAAGTACCTCATACTCCAGATGGAGCGCAAGCGGAGGACGCTTCCCCTTGGAAAGATAATCGATATTATGTTTACGTCCGATATTCAAGGCATGGGTAAACAACTTACGCTGCATGGCACTGGAGTGTTCTATCTTCTCCAGCACCCCCATATAGACCTTCTCCCAGAAACGGGGCACACTTGACATACACGTCGGATGCGTCTCCTTCATCGACTGCTGTACCTCCTGTGGATAGGTGTTCACAATCAGACGGGCACCTTTCGTAAGACTCAGGATCTTCCATCCTTTTTCGAAAATATGCGTGAAAGGCAGGAAGTTCAGCACGCGGTCGTTCTCATCTACCGGCACGCACTTACCATTAGCCACCATTGCAGCATGATACTGACCACAGGTCAGAATCACACCCTTGGAGTCGCCCGTCGTACCACTGGTATATAGGATATTGGCGATATCGTCCATCGTAGCCTGTGACTGCAGGGTATCCACCTCTGTCTGCCTGGGATAGTTCTCGCCAAGTTTCAGGAAATCGTCAAAGTACATCGCATTAGGATCATGGCTTGAGATGCGCACGTTCCTATCAAAGACGATGATGCGCTCTAGCGTCTGACACATCGATACCACCCGCCGAGCCTTGTCATACTGCTCCTGCTCACCCACAAAGAGAAAACGGATCTTCGCATCGCTGATCATGAACTGAATCTGCTGCTCCGAACTCGTCGCATAGAAAGGAATCGTGACAGCCCTGATGCCCCATGCACCGAAATCGCAGAAGAGATATTGAACGGAGTTCTGTGAGAACACGCCAAGATTCTCCTGCACCTTGACGCCAAGGTTCAGCAAGGCATTCGACACTTTCTTTACCGTGTCCGAGAATTGATTCCACGAATACGATTTCCACTCCGACCCGCCAAAGTCCTTGTAAATCAGCACCTCGCGATCACCATAATGCTTGGCCTGATCGTGGATTAAACTGGATAGATGACTGTTTGTCTGCATAATCACTTTAGCTATTTCGGTGCAAAAGTACGCAAAATGCAGCAGATAGCCAAATTATACGGCAGTTTTTTACCTAAAAACCAATCTTTCTATACTGTTTTACCTCTATCAAACGATTCGGCCACAGCCGTAAAGAACACATCACTGCTGGAGTTAATTGCTGTCTCAACGCTATCCTGGACAACACCAATAATGAAACCGATAGCAACGGCCTGCATGGCAACATCATTACCCATCCCAAAGAACGAACATGCCATTGGAACCAGTAAAAGAGAGCCCCCAGCCACTCCAGAACTACCACAAGCACCCAAAGTAGCAAGAATACTCAGGAACACCGCTGAGGCAAACGAAACATTAACGCCAACAGTATGAGCTACTGCCAACGTCATCACCGTGATGGTCACGGCAGCTCCTCCCATATTGATAGTCGCTCCTAACGGAATACTCACAGCATAGAAGTCCTCATTAAGTCCAAGTTTCCTGCATAGGTCCATATTGACGGGAATGTTTGCAGCGGATGAGCGCGTAAAGAATGCCTGAAGTCCACTTTCCTTCAAACAGGTAATGACCAGCGGGTAAGGATTCTTACGAAGCATCAGAAAAGCAATAAGCGGATTGAGAACCAAAGAATTAAACAACATACACCCAACAAGCAACAACAGCAATTGGCCATAACTGGTAAAAATGTCAAGTCCGTTTGCCGACACAGCATTGAACACCAAGCCGAAAATACCAAACGGTGCACACTGAATAATCCATTTCACGACAATTGTTATCACCTCGGCGAAATCACACACAACACCAATAGTCGACTTTCCTGCCTTCAGCTTCAAGGCGAGTCCGACAAGGATTGCCCAAAACAGAATGGCAATATAGTTTGCTGATCCTAAGGCAGATATGGGATTAGCCACCATCCCCGTCAACAGATTGGTAAATACATCCTTCAGCGCACCAGGAGCCTGAACTGTAACCGCATCCCTCAACAAAAGTGAAACGGGGAATAGGAAACTGCCCATCACAGCACATAGTGCTGCGGCAAGCGTACTCAGCATATAAAGCAAAATCAGTAGTCGGAAACGATGCCCCAGACCGCCACTAGCATTTGCAATAGAGGCAGCAACCAACACAGCAACCAGCACAGGGGCAATTGCTTTCAAAGCACTCACAAATACTAGACCGAGAATGCTGATGCCAGACCACTGTGGAACCGTCAGGCCTAGGATGACACCAATCACCAGACCTATAAAAATACGAAGTACCAAACTCGTCTCCGTCCATTTTCGGAGAATGGAAGCGAACTTATTCATATTATGTTTCTACTTTGGGGACAAAGATACGAAAAAAACCCCAACGAGCTATTCATAATTGCAGATATTTTTATTCGAAAGTCTCAGACTTTTGGTTTGTAGGTCCGATAGACCAGATAATGACCATCTGCTTTCAACAGAAATTCGTTGCCAAAGGCCTCATTTAGCGTTCCCTGCCAGAACTGACGATAGGGATAGGCATTCCAACGGAGCTTCTCCGACGTAAGCGATTGACAATCAACATTAAAGATGCTCACTTGCTGTCTTGGGAACGAATCAAATGCTGCATCCCCTTCTGCCACAACAAACCAACCATAGTTTGTAGCTAAAAGCGGCCTTACACCCATTTCCAAGGCATAGCGCACCATCAGCGAGATATTGCCAAGTGTATGATCCTCACGCAACCCAGTAGCTCCAAGATAGACGATACGACGCAGTCCCTTCGAGACACAATAGCGGGTGGCCTTCGTCAGATCGTTGTCTTCCTGTTCATCCACTTGGACTAGACGATTCCTAAAGATTTTTGGCACAGAATCGCCATCACCGATAATGACATCTGCTGTAGGATAGTGAACTGCGGCCCCGTCGCAAGCACAGACAAAAGAAGCCTTCCTCAATAGAGTCAGAGGCTCTGTTGCTACAGGAAATTCACCATCCGCCAGAATGATGGCGTCAAAATCCGTCATCTCATTTATCAACGGGAATCGTTTCATCCTTCATCAGTTGTTTCCACTTAAAATAGCCCATCACAGCTATTACGACATAAAGTCCGTAGAGTCCGGCCTTAAAGGGTATGCCCTTCTGTACATAGAGCACAGCACATACGACATCAACCACCATCCAGAAAAACCACTGCTCGATATATTTACGAGCCAATGCCCAGAGACCTACGAAGGACAGTGCATTGGTGAATGAGTCGAGTACGGGCACTGTAGAGTTAGTCCACCTTATTAATATATAATAGGTGACGACCCAAGCTGTAAAGAAAAAGATAGTGATAGGCAGATAAAGCCTCAAGGGCGTATGCGTAATCGGCATCTCTGCCGACTTCTGATTCCGTTTGCGGCCAAACCTCCACATCGCATAGCCATAAACGGCAGCCAACGTATAATAGACTGCCATACCAGCATCACCATAGAGTCCGTGACTCCAATACAGGTAGATGTCGAGGGCTGGCATAATGATGCCAACAAACCAAAGGGCTATCGACGCACGATACTCAAGCCAGATGTATACCAGCCCAAGTATCGTCGTCAAGATGTCAAGCCAATGCTCCCCGAGAAACTCCATCATCTTAAAAACTTATCGATAGATGCGCCATCATATTAAACGGAGCAGAAGGAGCAAATCCGGCCTCATACTGGTCTGATATATCCCCCCCCGTTGCTATCACCTTTCCATTCTGTTTATCGAAAGCAGGGGCAGCCCAGCCGTTGTTGTCGTATTTTGCCGAAAAGACATTATAAAGAGTCACACCTAGCGTCACATCTTTCACGCCTACCTGCTTCAGGCCAAAAGTATAGCTCAAGTCGATATTGGTATTGAAATGGGCATCAAGCATCATGCTCACGTCCGTCATCTTACCATTATCGTCAAGTGTCTGGTAGCTCTTGAAACCTGTATTCGTCAGATACTGATCACCCACATACTGGCTCTGCACGCTGGCCTTCAGTCCACGATAGTCGAAAGTAAATATATTATTGAAGATCACATCTGGTGAGAATGATAGCGGCGTGTCGCCCAAGTTCTCCACCGAACCATCCATCAGTGTTACCTCCCAGCTCTTGGCACGATTCCTCGAGAACGTAGCATTGGCATCCCAGCGGAACCAATCGATGGGTTTCCAAGCTGCCTCCAGCTCGACACCTAAGCGATAGCTCTTGCCGACATTCTTGGCAATCGCCTCCCCGATGTTATTAAGTTCTCCAGTCAGCACAAACTGATCCTTATACGACATCCAGTAGATGTTAGCACCAGCCGAGAATTGCCCGCTTTGGAACTTATAGCCAACCTCGAGATCGTTCAGGCGCTCTGCCTTCAGTTCTGTGCCAAGGTTGTCCTCATAGTCGTTACGCGTCGGCTCTTTATGGGCAATGGCATACGAGGCGTATACCTTATGGTGAGGCGTGATGTCGTAATTCAATCCGAATTTAGGGTTGAAGAAGTTAAACTTGTCGTCGATTACAGTCTTGCCATCAGGATTAGCCCCATACCAGTCGCCAGGATTCTGCATCTTATAGCCGATATGGCGATACTGCAAGTCGAGGAAAGCACTCATACCTGGCATGAGATCGTAATTCATCTTGCCATAGACATTCCAGTCTGTCTTTTGGGCATTGTTACGATAATACTCAAAGTCGGGTAGCATTTCAAGACCTTCAGGCACGTTCTTTACCCACTTCACGAGGCCGAAATGATCACCGCTATATTTGTTCCAACCACCTCCGACAATAGCCTCGATACCCTCATGATTGTTATACATCAGCGAGGCCACCATCGCATAGAAGTCGTTATCCATCTTCTTCTGGCGGATCAGGTCGCTCTTCAGTTTCGGATTCTCGTCATACCAAGTGCCCTTTGGCAGATATTCCACCAACTTGCGCCCTGATTTGTACTCCTCATAATATCCATCACCCTTCGTATAGTGGGCTGTCACATTCAGGTTCAGCATGCGCGAGAGATGTTGGTTCCATAGCAGTTGATAGTTCTGCTGGTGATAGTTGTCGGTCTGTCCGTCATAGTAGTGAACGTTACCCTGCTCGTCCCAATACTCGCCACACGAGTTATAGGTGCGTCCGTAGAGGCTCTGCTCGTACTTCGACGTGTAGTTCCAAGCATGGTAAGTCTGCTCTTGTCCATTCCAAGTGATGAACTTCACTACCGTATTGTCGCCAAAATAGCCGCCTTGTATGAAATAAGAGTTCAGTTTCGTGAAAGCACGGTCCAGATAGCCCTTCGAGCCGATGTTCGACAAGCGTCCCTGAATGCCCCAGTGTCCATTCAACAAACCTGTGCCAAAGCGGAGCGTCTCCTTATGCGAATAGTAAGAACCACCACTCAGATCCAGCGCGAAATAAGGTTTCAAGCCTACATTCTCAGTCTGCATATTCAGCGTAGCACCAAAGGCACCTGCACCGTTGGTTGACGTACCCACACCACGCTGTATCTGTATCGATTGCACACTCGAGGCGAAGTCACCCATGTTCACCCAATAGAGCTGGGCACTCTCGGCATCGTTGATGGGAATACCATTGGCTGTGATATTGATGCGACTGGGATCCGTACCACGCACGCGCAATGAGGTATAGCCGATACCATTACCCGCATCCGACGTCATCGTCACTGATGGCGTCAGCGACAACAGATAGGGCACATCTTGTCCGAAGTTCACGGCCTTCAACTGTTCCTGCGACATGTCCGTGTAGGCCACAGGCGTCTTTTTCAACGCACGAGTTGATGTTACCTGTATGCCTTGCAACTCAACAGAGAGCAGTGAATCCAAGTCATCCCCTGCATGCATACTCGCTGCACTCACCAGCGCAGCCACTCCTAAAAAAAATCTTTTCATACTACTAACTTGTACCTTTAATTAATAAATAATGTAAAGGGGGAAATCTTGTATTGACAAATATCCTTAATTCCATCCCTACGCCGGCATTATCCGGATCAGGTTAGAGGGTATCATCTCAGCCTGCAACAGCAGGCACCCCTTGAAATCGTATCTTTTGCACGCTTGCCTAAGCAAGAATTGCGGCTGCAAAGATACGAATATTTGGGGGAAGAGCCAAAAGATTTTTCACTTTTCTTTGTAAATGAACAAAATTATGCTTATCTTTGCACCAACATTGAAACAAAACGATTTTATATGAAACGAATATTGGTTACGGGCGGAGCTGGATTTATCGGTTCTCACCTCTGTGAGCGACTCGTTAACGATGGCAATGACGTCATCTGCGTTGATAATTTCTATAGCGGTTCTAAAGAAAACGTATGGCACTTGATTGGCAAGCCCAATTTCGAATTGGTACGCCACGACGTTATTAACCCATATTGGGCAGAAGTCGATGAGATCTACAACTTAGCTTGCCCTGCCTCACCCATTTACTACCAGACAGATCCTATACAGACCACAAAGACTTCTGTATTTGGCGCCTATCACATGTTGGGTCTGGCCCGTCGCACAAAAGCAAAGATCCTCCAGTCATCTACCAGTGAGGTTTATGGCGACCCTAATGTGCACCCACAGCCAGAAAGTTACTGGGGCAATGTAAATCCCATCGGACTGCGCTCCTGCTATGACGAAGGCAAGCGCTGCGCAGAAACCCTTTTCTTCGACTACCATCGTCTGCACAATGTACGCATCAAGGTGATTCGTATCTTCAATACCTATGGACCACGCATGGCTGTCAGCGATGGGCGCGTCGTCTCTAATTTCGTCGTACAGGCTCTACACGGAGAAGACCTCACCATCTACGGTGACGGCCAGCAGACCCGTTCCTTCCAATATGTCAGCGACCTTATCGATGGCATGCTACGCGTAATGGAGACAGGTGACGACTTCACGGGCCCCGTCAACCTTGGCAACCCAGGCGAGTTTACCATGCTTGAACTAGCCGAAAAAGTCATCAAAAAAGTCGGCGGCAAGAGTAAGATCGTATTCCGCCCATTGCCTAGTGACGATCCTAAAATGCGCAGACCAGACATCACTGTCGCCAAGCATGAGCTTGGTTGGGAGCCAAAGGTCACGCTTGATGAGGGTCTGGATCATATAATCACCTATTTCCGCGACTATCTCGCAAAACACTAATTTTGCTTTTCTGCATAAAAAGAGGCACTTATTGTTTCGATAAGTGCCTCTTAATCTTTATAAAGAACCTTTTAATTCTCAAGAAAAGGCTCTAAGTTTTTTCACCACATAGACCGCCTTAAGCTATGCAGCCTTAGGCAACTAGCGAAGGCCCATGCGAGCCTCAACAACGTTGACAACATAGTCGCCAAGTTTCTCGCACTCATTGATAAGATCCATATAGATGGTACCGACGGCGTAAGTATATTCGTGGTTGTTCACATCGGTAATATTCTGAGACTTCAGCTGATTGCGGTAGTTGTTGATTTCATGTTCGATATTGAATGAGCGATTGACATCGAATGTCTCTTTGCGACCACCCATCAGCTTATTCATCTGTGTCAGCGATTGATCAGTAAGTTCCATCATCTGGTGGATATGGTCGTACTGCTTTTCGATGAAATGATCCTCCTTGCCATTGTACTTGCGGGAGATGGTGCGGGCCATGTTATAGCAAGCATCACCGATAGATTCCAGCTCAGAGATTTCACGAAGCATAGCACGGATCTTGGCCTTGGTATCATCGGAGAGATGGGCATCACTCACGGAGTCGAGATACTTGGCAATCTCCAATTCCATGTTATCGGATATACCCTCGTACTTCTCAATACGGGTGAAAAGTTTATTGAAGTCACCTGCCCGATTGTCTTTCTTGTTAGTGGCACTGGAAGAGAGCGTAAGCAGCTCACGCACCATGCCAAACATACGCTGCATACGATTAGAGAACGACTGGATCTCCTTCTGAGCCTCAAGCACAGAGAGCTCTGGAGTCTTCATGAAACCGGCTGTAATAAAATGCAGGCGGAAATCCTCTTCTTCATCAACTTTCTTAGGCTTGATAACCCAACATACAAATTTCTCAATCTGAGGAATAAACCAAATTAGAATACAAGTGTTTGCCACATTGAAAGCCGTATGGAAGGCAGCAAGCACGAAACTCAACTTAGCCGAATTAGCCAGGAAGAGACGGCTCTCAACGGCATCTTTATCCATCGTCACATCATAGCCTACCCATCCGCAGACCATATCGATGAATGGACGGAAGACAAACAAAATCCAGATGACGCCGAAGACATTGAAGAACATATGAGCCAATGCTGCGCGACGAGCCTGTGTATTGGCAGACATTGCTGCCAGGTTTGAGGTAACCGTAGTACCAATATTTTCACCCATCACCAATGCAATACCCTGATAAATAGGCAGGGCGCCACTAGAACAGAGAATCATCGTGATGGCCATCACAGCTGCCGACGACTGTACGCAGAAGGTCATGATACCACCCAGGAGAAGGAATATCAGCGTCGTAACAAACGAGTCGGGATCAAACGAGGCAAAGAAGTTGAGCAATGCCTGATTCTCGCCAAGATGCATCTCCGTACCTGTCATGCGCAGCGTTCCCAAGCCAAGGAGCAGGAAAGACAGACCGAAGAGGAAATCACCGATATAACGATATTTCTTCAGGTAGATCAAGATGATACCCAAGAAGAACGCAGGATAGACGGCACTGGTGATATCAAACGACATACCTGCCGACATAATCCAGGCTGTCAGCGTTGTACCGATATTGGCACCCATAATGACCGAAATAGCCTGTGCCAGTGTAAGCAAACCAGCATTTACAAACGAAACAGTCATCACTGTCGTAGCAGTAGATGACTGAACAGATGCTGTCACCAGCATACCCGTAAGCATACCTGTAAAACGGTTGGTGGTCATTGCACCAAGAACATGTCGCAACTGCGGACCTGCCATCTTCTGCAAGGCCTCACTCATCGACTTCATACCAAACATCAAAAGGGCGAGCGAGCCAAGAAGCTTAAATATAATCCAGATAGACATAAAAGATTAGTTTAAATGAAATTTCGGGCACAAAGATACAAAGAAAATAAGAATTAAGAGTTAAGAATTAAGAAAAAATGAGAACATAATGCAAAATTTCTTTGCTTAAATCCTTATATTACTGAATAATTGCTTACCTTTGCATCAAATGAAACCTAAACAACCACAATCAATATGGAGAAGACTATTCAGATTTACTGCCGTAATAATAATAAGGTAATAGAAGTACCTATAGGCGCTTCACTTGAAGAGGCTTATAAGGAATCTGGGCTTCAGATGACTCATGGTCCTATCAATGCCCATGTGAACAACAAGGTAGAGGGTATGCACTTCCGGCTGTACAAACAGAAGGAGGTGGAATTCCTCGACATCACGTCGCCGAGTGGCATGCGCGCCTACACCCGTTCTTTGTTCTTCGTGCTCTGCAAGGCCGTCCACGACCTGTACGAGAAGTGCAAGGTGGCCATTGATATCCCCGTGAGCAACGGCTACTATGTGAATCTTAACATCGGACACGAGGTAACCATCGAGGATGCAGGCCGTATCCGTCGCAGGATGCAGGAGATCATCGACGCCGCCCTGCCCATCCACCGCCATGAGACCACCACGGAAGAGGCCATCCGCATCTTCGACGAGAAGCACAACCGCTCCAAGGTGAAGCTATTGAAGAGCATAGGGCGTCTCTTTACGACTTACTATGACATCGATGGCTATATCGACTATTATTATGGTTCACTGCTGACAAACACATCGCAGCTCTATCTCTTCGGACTGGAGAAATACTACGATGGGCTGCTACTCCGACTGCCGTCTAGCCAGCACCCCGACGAATTAGGCGAGATGACCCATCAGGACAAGATGTTCAGCATCTTCAAGGAACATCACCAGTGGCAGGACATCATAGGCTTGCGCACTGTGGGCGACCTGAATGAAGCCATTCTCAATGGGCATTCGTCACAACTGATCCAAGTCAGTGAAGCGCTTCAGGAAAAGAAGATCGGAAAGATTGCCGATGAGATTGCCAAGCGCAAGGGCATCCGTCTGGTACTTATTGCCGGCCCTTCGTCATCGGGCAAGACCACAACCTGCAAACGACTCAGCATCCAACTGGTTACCAATGGCATCAAACCTATCGGCATCTCTCTTGACGACTATTTCCTCGACCGCGAGAAGACACCACTCGACGAGAAAGGCGACTTTGACTTCGAGCATCTGCACGCCCTAAACCTCCCGCTCTTCAACGAACAGCTTAATGCGCTGTTCAAGGGTGAAGAGGTAGAGTTGCCTCGCTACGACTTCCCAACAGGCAAGAGCGTAAAGAGCGGCAAAAAGCTCAAACTGCACGATGACGAAGTGCTTGTAGTAGAAGGTATCCATGCGCTGAATCCTGAATTAACTGCACAGGTTCCCAATGAACAAATCTTCCGAGTCTATGCTTCGGCTCTGACTACCATCCTGCTCGACAACCACAACTATGTCCCGACTACCGACAACCGCCTACTGCGACGTATTATCCGTGACTACAAGTATCGTGGGGTATCTGCACTGGATACCATCCGCCGCTGGCCATCTGTAAGAGCAGGTGAAAACAAATGGATATTCCCCTTCCAGGAGAATGCCGACGCGATGTTCAACACCGCCATGCTCTTCGAACTGGCCGTCATCAAGAGTCAGGCAGAGCCGTTATTGGATCAAGTACCCGAAAATTGCCCGGAATACGCCGAGGCCTATCGTCTTCTGAAGTTCCTCCGCTATATCAAGCCTATCCCCGAAGCGCATATTCCACCGACTTCGCTTCTTCGCGAGTTCCTTGGGGGCAGTTCTTTTGAATATTAATACACTAGAAATAGTGCATAAAAATGCAGCGACGGTGAATAAAAAACACTGTTATTGCATTTTTATTGTTATTTGTTTTGCGTTTTTCATAATTTACAGTAACTTTGCACGCTGAAATAAATCTGTTTGAAATAACATATGGCTGAAAAATTAGAAATCAAAGAGCTCGACCAAGTGGTCGTACGCTTTTCAGGTGACTCCGGCGACGGCATGCAGCTTGCCGGAAACATCTTCTCTACGGTCAGTGCTACCGTTGGTAATGGCATCTCTACATTCCCAGACTATCCTGCCGACATCCGCGCCCCGCAAGGTTCGCTGACGGGCGTTTCAGGTTTCCAAGTACATATCGGTGCTGGTAAGGTCTATACCCCTGGTGACAAATGTGACGTACTTGTAGCAATGAATGCTGCTGCATTGAAGACACAATACCGTTATGCCAAGCCCGATGCCACTATCATCATCGATACAGACTCTTTCGGTCCGAAAGACTTGGAGAAGGCACAGTTCAAGACTGACGATTATCTCGGAGAAATGCAAATTGACCCCGATCGCGTGATTCAGTGCCCATTAACCACAATGGTCAAGGACAGCCTTGCTGATACCGGCATGGACAACAAAGCCATGCTGAAGTGCCGTAACATGTTTGCCCTCGGACTCGTTTGCTGGCTCTTTGATCGTGACCTCAATCTCGTAGGCAACTTCCTACGCGAGAAATTCGCCAAGAAACCTGCTATCGCAGAAGCCAACATCAAGGTAATACAAGCTGGTTACGACTACGGACACAATACCCACTCTTCTGCTGTCAACGTTCGCCGCATTGAGACGAAGCACAAGGAGCCGGGCCGCTATATGGACATCACGGGTAATAAAGCTACTGCATACGGTTTCATCGCAGCTGCAGAGAAAGCAGGCCTTCGTCTCTACTTGGGTTCATATCCTATCACACCTGCTACCGATGTGCTCCACGAATTGTCGAAGCACAAGTCATGCGGTGTCATCACCGTGCAGTGTGAGGACGAGATTTCAGGTTGTGCCTCTGCACTCGGTGCTTCCTTCGCAGGCGCATTAGGTGTGACCTCCACCTCTGGTCCTGGTATCTGTCTGAAGAGCGAAGCTATGAATCTGGCTGTGATTATGGAATTGCCCTTAGTGGTGCTCGACGTACAGCGCGGAGGTCCCGCCACGGGTCTGCCCACCAAGTCTGAGCAGACTGATTTGCTACAGGCCCTTTTCGGCCGTAACGGCGAAAGTCCCATGCCCGTAATGGCAGCTACGAGTCCTGCCGACTGTTTCGACGCCGCCTATCAGGCTGCCAAGATAGCATTGGAACACATGACTCCAGTCGTACTACTTACCGATGCCTATATTGCTAATGGTTCTGGAGCCTTCAAACTACCAGAAATGGCAAAGTTAGATGCTATCAACCCACCATATGTTCCAGAGGATTTGAAGGGCAAATGGACTCCTTATATGCGCGCAGAAAATGGTACCCGCTATTGGGCCGTTCCTGGTCGTGAAGGCTTTACCCATATTCTCGGTGGCTTAGAGAAAGACTCTGAGACAGGCGCCATCTCTACCAATCCTGAGAACCACGATTTGATGACACGTCTGCGTCAGCAGAAGATTGCCAACATCCAAGTACCAGATTTGAAGGTGGATGGTGACGTCAATGATGCCGAACTGCTTATCGTAGGATTCGGTTCTACTTATGGTCATCTGCACTCGGCTATGGACGAACTCCGTTCCAAGGGTTACAAGGTTGCCCAGGCTCAGTTCAAGTACCTGAACCCACTACCAAAGAACACGTCCGAAGTGCTTACAAAATATAAGAAGGTAGTTGTAGCTGAGCAGAACATGGGTCAGCTCGCCGGATACCTACGCATGAAGGTCGATGGTTTCGTGCCTTACCAGTTCAACCAGGTAAAGGGGCAGCCATTCGTGGTTGAAGAGTTAGTCAATGCATTCGAGGACATTTTAAAGAAGTAAACAACTATGAGTTATACAGCACAAGATTTTAAGAAAGGCCAGCCAAGATGGTGTCCTGGTTGCGGTGACCATTTTTTCCTGGCATCACTACATAAAGCACTGGCAGAGATTGGCGTTAACCCTTGGGACACAGCAGTCATTTCGGGTATCGGTTGTTCCAGCCGTCTGCCCCACTACATGGCAACTTATGGAATGAACACCATTCACGGCCGTGCTGCAGCCATCGCTACTGGAGCAAAGGTCGCTAATCCCAACCTTACCATTTGGCAGGTCAGTGGTGATGGCGACGGCTTGGCTATCGGTGGTAACCATTTCATCCACGCCAACCGTCGTAACATTGACATCAATATGATTCTGCTCAACAACCGTATCTACGGTCTGACCAAAGGTCAGTACTCTCCCACCTCACCCCGTGGATTCGTATCGAAGTCGTCACCCTATGGCACTGTGGAAGATCCTTTCCGCCCAGCAGAGCTATGTTTCGGTGCCCGCGGACACTTCTTCGCCCGTTGCGTAGCAACCGATGCCAAAGGCACAGTTGAGGTACTGAAGGCTGCATACGAGCACAAAGGCGCCTCTGTCACTGAGGTCCTGCAGAATTGTGTTATCTTCAACGATCACTGCCATGATATCGTCTATAACAACGAAGGACGTAAGAAGAATGCTATCTACGTGCGCCACGGAGAGAAACTCGTGTTCGGAGAGAACAACGAGTACGGTCTTGTACAACAAGGCTTTGGCCTAAAGGTAGTGGAAATCGGCAAGGACGGCTACACCCTTGACGACGTGCTCGTGCATGACGCCCACTGCGAAGACAACACCCTGCAGCTGAAACTTGCCATGATGACCCCGGAGGATGGTTTCCCCATTGCCCTCGGTGTAATCCGCGACGTAGAGGCTCCCACCTATAATGACGCCGTACACGCTCAGTTGGCAGAAGTTTCAGCACAGAAGAAATATCATAACTTCGAGGAACTGCTGGAGACAAATGACATTTGGGAAGTGAAATAATTAATTTGCTAACTCCACTTATCAATCATCCCTTAAGGCGATGCCTTTAGGGATGATTTTGTGTAAATATGCATCCATCATTCAGAAGATTTCTATTTTTCATAGCCCTGATTTCCAATTAATTCGTAACTTTGCAGCCGATTTCGCGAAATAAACAATAACCTATAAATATATGTTTCACATTTACGAAGGCTTCCACTTGGTTGATGCTTACCACAAAGTACGCCACCAACGGAAATATCATCCTGAGGATAGCTTTAAGCGAGTTATCAAAATCGCCCTTGTGGCATTAGTTACTCTCCTGCTCTGGAACATGCCTGCTGAGTGGTACGGCATTCAGAACCTGACCGTCATTCAGCAGCGTATCATCGCAATTTTCGCATTCGCAACACTGATGTGGGTGCTTGAGGTGGTTTCATCTTGGGCCACTTCAGTAGCCATTATCGTGCTAATGCTGCTGTTCTGCACTGACAGTGGTATCCTGCCAATGGTTAACGAAGAGGAGGTGGGCAAATTGCTCTCATACAAAGGTGTTATGGCCACTTTTGCCGATCCAGTAATCATGTTGTTTATCGGTGGTTTCGTATTGGCTATCGCTGCTACGAAAACTGGTCTTGACGCACAGTTAGCCAAAGTATTACTGAAGCCCTTCGGCACACGCAGCGAGATGGTGCTCTTAGGATTCCTTCTTATTACAGGTCTTTTTTCGATGTTCGTTTCCAATACAGCTACGGCTGCCATGATGCTAACGTTCCTCACGCCTGTATTCCACCAATTGCCCCCCGAGGGTAAGGGTCGCATCTCGCTTGCCATGTCAATTCCCATCGCTGCCAACCTTGGTGGTATGGGTACTCCTATCGGCACACCTCCAAACACGATTGCCCTGAAATACCTGAACGATCCTGAAGGTCTAAACCTTGGTCTAGGTTTCGGTCAGTGGATGATGTTTATGTTCCCACTCGTACTGTTGCTGTTGTTCATCAGTTGGCGCCTGTTGCTCCGCCTGTTCCCCTTCACGCAGAAAACTATCGAACTGAAGATAGACGGTGGCATGAAGAAGGGCTTCCACGCCAACGTCGTGATTGTGACGTTTTTCGTCACCGTGGCACTCTGGTTGCTTGACCGCGTCACTGGCATCAACTCCTATACCGTCGCCATGATTCCCTTCATGGTATTTGCCCTGACAGGTGTAATCACAAAGCGCGACCTGGAGCAGATCAACTGGAGTGTTATCTGGATGGTAGCCGGTGGTTTTGCCCTCGGCTATGGTCTCAATGCCTCTGGTCTGGCTGCTAACGCCGTAGAAAGTATCCCCTTTGGAGAGTTCTCACCATTGCTCATCCTGCTGATGGGTGGTGCCATCTGCTACCTGTTGTCGAACTTCATCTCCAACTCTGCTACAGCAGCCTTGCTGATGCCGATTCTGGCTATCGTCTGTGGCGCTATGGGCGACAAGCTCGCTCCTATCGGCGGTACACCTACTGTATTGATTGGCGTAGCCATCGCAGCCTCATCCGCCATGATTCTGCCAATCTCTACCCCACCAAATGCTCTGGCTTTTGCAACAGGCTATGTCAAACAGGGTGATATGGCAAAGATGGGCATCATCATGGGTATCATCTCAATGATATTAGGCTTCGGCCTTGTCTATTTGATGGGCACGTTGAAACTCATCTAATCGAAGAAAAATCTCCTGCTCTAAACGAACAGGAGATTTTTCTTGTATATAATAACAGAAAATTTAAAATTTGAAGCTGCTTCCACCGACAAATTCGCGCATGATGGACGTGGGCGGGATCTCCTTGTCACTGATAGGGATGAAGTAATGGATAAACTTCAGTAACCGATGGGCCTCTGCATACTCCGGACAATTCTTCGGCACAGAAGATAGAATCAGTTCAGCATGGGTGCGAAGGACTGCGAACTCAATGTTAAGTGCGGAGTTAAACATCACATCGGCTGTCTCCTGGAAAGGGAATATCCATTGGTCTTCGGCTTCACAAACACTCTTCCACTGACTGATGGTCTCACGCGCCGTAAAGGCTCCCTTGTTGTAGTCGCGGATGATGCGCCTGAGCAGACGATTGTCCTGAGTGGGGATGAAATTGTGATCATCCAGTGAGATGCTCGTCAGGGCCGAAATATATATCTTGTATTTCAACGTATCATCAACACCTTTCGTCAGCAAAGGATTTAAAGCATGTATACCTTCAATAATCAGTACACTATCGCCTGAGAGTCGAAGTTTCTTGCCATTATACTCACGTTTTCCCGTCACAAAATTATATTCTGGCACTTCCACTGTCTCACCATTCATCAAGCGAGACAGATGGTCACCCAATAAATGATAGTCAACAGTTTCTATATTGTCGAAGTCATACTGACCATTGGGCAGTTTTGGAGTATCAACACGATTCACGAAATAATCGTCGGTAGAGAATGAGACAGGTCGCAGGCCACAAGCCAGCAACTGTACTGATAGACGCTTGCAGAAGGTGGATTTGCCAGAACTTGAAGGTCCAGTGATGAGTACTAGCCGGATAGGGTTCGTCTCACTATGGAAACGAGCATCTATTTCTTCTGCAATCTTCACGATCTTCTTCTCTTGAAGCGCCTCACTGACCTGGATGAGCTCAGAGCCGAAGCCACTGAGGATAGCTTTGTTGACATCGCCGGCATTGGAAAGGTGCATGATAATATCCCAGCGCACTTTCTCTGCAAATACCTCAAAGGTACGGGGCTGCTCCACCTTTTCAGCCAACTGAAGCGGATTTTTGCCATCAGGCACACGGAGCAGCAGTCCGTCTTGGTAACGCTCCAGTCCCCACACCCGCAGATAACCGGCAGAAGGAACAAGCGGACCATAGTAATAATCGACGGTATCACCCAGTGTATAATAGTCTGTATAAACCTGCCCGCTCGTCTCGAGCAACTTCACCTTATCCGAGAAACCTCTGTCACGAAAGATGCGGATGGCCTCCTCGGTGGTCGATTCCATACGGCGGAAAGGCATATCGGCATCGATAATCTCCTGCATACGCCTACAAATCCGCTTTACATCCTGATCGGTAAGCGGTTCACCGCCACGCTTTTTAAAATTACAATAGTATCCACGCGAGAGAGGATGCTCGATGAAGAGCTTGCTACCTGAGAAGATATCGCTGACAGCCTTGTAAAGTACAAAACAAAGCGAGCGGACATAAACACGCTGCCCAGAACCATCTCTGGCATCGATGAACTCCACGTCGCGATTGTGGAAAAGACGATATTTCAGTCCCTGCGAGGCATTGTTCACCTTGGCAGAGACCACAGGATAGGGCATCTTCAGGTCGTCCGCAAAACCTTTATATACATCAACGAGCGAACAGCCTTCAGGAAAGCTCTTCGTCAGATTGATATTCTTACAGCGTACTTGCAACATCAGACCTATTTCTTTTCAGCTATCGCACGGAAGGACTGCAGTTTCTCACCAAAGCAGAGATCACCACAGTCACCAAATCCAGGTACAATGTACTTGTGCTCATTCATACCCTGATCGATAGAAGCACACCAGATGGTAGCATCATCGGGAAGAGCCTCTTTGACCACCTCGATACCCTCGGGAGCCGCGATGATGCAGCACACATGGATCTTTTTTGGTTTGCCAGACATCTCCAAAGCCTCAATAGCGGCAGCCATAGAGCCACCCGTAGCCAACATCGGATCAACGATAATTAAGGTGCGCCCTTTTACACTGGGCGCTGCGATATAGTCGGCATGAATACCCACCTCTGTGTGCTCGCGGTTGATATACATACGAAAAGCGGAGACGTAGGCATTGTCGGCACGGTCGAACATATTCAAGAATCCCTGATGGAAAGGGAGACCAGCACGGAGCACAGTACCCAGTACAATATCATCCTTTACCAAAGGAATATCAATCGTGCCAAGTGGACTGGTAATCGTCTTTGGTTTATACTCCAGCGTCTTTGACACTTCATAAGCCATCAGCTCGCCAATGCGCTCGACATTGTGACGGAAAAGGAAGCGATTCTTCTGGTGATTCTTGTCACGCAGTTCGGACATAAACTGGTTGATAATACTGTTTTGCTCTGCGAAATTAATAACTTGCATGGTTTCGTTGTTTTAAGTTTGGGTACAAAGTTACAAAATCACATGCAAAAAACCAAGAAAAAAAAGAATAATCCATCGAAATTCAGAAATATTACGTATCTTTGCATCATAAAACCAATAACCCATGAACAAATTGCTAACTTACCTAATAGCCTTTATTGCTATTTTCTGTGTTTCCTGCACTAGCGAGAAACCCCGCTATATTATTGGTGTGTCACAATGCTCGCAGGATATCTGGCGTGACAAGCTGAATAGCGAGCTAAAAATGGGCACCTACTTCCAAGATGATGTTGAGTTAAGATTTGCTTCCGCCGACGATAGTGACGAGAAACAGATTGAGCAAATTCGCCAATTTGTCAATGACGGCATCGACCTGCTGATTGTAGCCCCGAATCAGGCAACGACCATCTCACCCGTTATCGATGAAGTTTATGATAAAGGCATCCCAGTTATCGTCTTTGACCGAAAAACTAATTCTGAGAAATTCACAGCTATCATAGGAGCTGACAATCATGAGATGGGGCGTCTGATGGGCGAATATATCGCTACACGACTGAATGGGAAAGGACGCGTATTGGAGATTAAAGGGCTTAAAGGATCCTCTCCCGCTATCGAACGCCATGAAGGCTTTTTAGAGGCTATTGAAGCATACCCAGGTATCACGCTTGTAGCATCACTACAAGGTGATTGGACCGAGCAAAGTGCCATCGACGCCATCAAAGCCTACCAAGGCGACCTAAGCCAAATCGACTTTGTATTCGGTCAGAATGACCGTATGGCTGTCGGTGCATCTAAAGCGCTTCCAGCCTCAAACAGCACCAAATACTGCGGCATCGATGCTCTGCCAGGCGAAGGAAACGGTATCGCTTGCGTAAGGGACTCTATCCTTGAAGCCTCCTATATCTATCCAACCCGAGGCGACGAAGTGCTAAAACTTGCTGTTGACATTCTGGAAGGTAAACCTTATTCAAAAGAAAATCCTTTGATGGCAGCCCTCGTAACGAAGGATAATGCCAATGTTCTCATGATGCAGTATGAGGAGATGATGCGTCTGGGCACCCATCTTGAACAATTGCATGACCGTGCAGATGAGTACCTGCACCAGCTCTCCAACCAGCGTATCATCACAATGATGGCAATCATCCTCGTAACAATGCTACTCATTCTGATGATTGTCATCTACCGCTATTTCCTCCAGAAAGCCCGAATTACCGACGAGCGCAACAAGATGGAGCGTGAACAGCTTGATTTCTTCACAAAGGTAAGTCATGAACTCCGTACACCACTGACACTTATAGAAGGCCCCCTTGCACAACTGGGAGAGACCAAGGAAATAAAAGATGCCGGTGCTGAAGTTTCAGGGTTGTTTGCTATTGTCAGCCGAAACACCCACCAACTGACAGAGCTTATCAATAAGATGCTTGATGCCCAGGTGCAGAACGACCTACAGAAGGTGGCTTTAGAGCAGGACGACACACATCTGACAAAAGGCGACGAGACTATTGATAAACTGGATACCGAACCCAAAGCACTAGATTCTTCGCATTCTGACCAGCTACCCACCGTCCTTATTGTTGATGACAATGCAGACATTAGAGCATACCTACGCAATATTCTTCAACAGGATTATCAGATAAACGAGGCTTCAGACGGTCAGCAAGGCTTAGCTTTAGCCAATGAGATCGTACCAGATCTTATCGTTTCGGATGTCATGATGCCTGTCATGAATGGCCTAGAGTTCTGCCAGCGCGTGAAAAGCAATTTGGCAACCTCCCATATTCCCGTCATCCTATTAACCGCACGTGCCCTCAGCCAGCACCAAATAGAAGGATACGAGAGTGGTGCCGATGCTTATATTACAAAGCCATTCTCATCAGACCTACTACTTGCCCGTATTAGCAACCTGCTTAAGAGCCGCCAACTACTGAAAAGCGTGTTTGGAACAGGAAATGGAGAAAAGAACGCAAAAACAGAACAACAGCCACTCACTGAAAAAGAAGACATCTTCCTTACCAAATTCCGTGAATTCATCGAAAAGAACCTATCTGACAGTGATCTTGGCGTTGAGACAATCGGAGCTGAACTCGGCTTGTCTCGCGTACAACTCTATCGGAAAATAAAGGCTCTAACAGGACTTTCACCCGTTGAGTTGCTGCGCACTGCCCGACTACAAAAAGGCCGACAGTTGTTAGAGAGAACAGACAAGACCATCTCTGAAGTTGCCTATGAGGTCGGCTTTACCGCCCCCAGTTACTTCACCAAGTGCTTCAAAGACGAATTCGGCATCAGTCCCTCCGATTTATAGCTATATATCAATCATTACCAAATACACGCAGCAGACGTTCCTTCTCTGCTCGCGTGATGGGAATGATAGTTCCATGACGGGGTGTGAACTTCCCTTTGGTCTCTGTATTCTGAACAAACTGGAAAGTCTTCAGGTCTGTTGAACGACAGAACTGGTAATAATGAGCAATATAGCAGTCGTACATGATTATCCACGATTTACCATCTATAGCCTTGCATACACCAACACCTTCCACTTTTTCCGTTGTCTGTTCCACATTACCTTCAAGCATTTGCCACTGGTCTGTCAGTTGTTTGGCTACAGCCTGGTAGATACCTCGCCCAGATTCTTGTTTATAGAACAAATGGTACATTTGGTCGGCCTCATTATAAACAATATCACCATCTATCGTTGCATTCCCTGCGTCAAACAGCCATTGAGGTTCACCTTCCAAATCAGTAAAGTCCTTATTGGCATACTGATAATAGATCTTATCATACGAATCCTCATCGCTGGTACGGAGGGAATAGAACACCATGTACTTTCCTGCCTGACGATCATAAATGGTTTCCGGCGCCCACACACGAATGACATTCTTCCACGTCTTTGTATAGCGCGTAGGGAAGTTGATGGTAGAATGTTGCCAGTTAATCAAGTCTGTGGATTTCAGTAGCACCATGCCACGGTTGCTTGCCCAGCCAAGAGAAGAGCGCATATCAGTGCAGACCATATAGAAAGTCTTACCATCCTCACAACGCAAAATGTGAGGATCTCGGACGCACTGTGTCAGTGCAATCGTATCGCTGGAGATAACAGGTGCCCCATTGTTTAATGGCGTAAAGTTGTAGCCATCGTCACTTAGGGCATAGCAAATCTGCTCGTCTTCAGGCTTATTACTATTAAAATAGGTGAAAAGGTATGCAACCATTTCATCTGGATTAGCCGTTTCTGCCTTCGTAGTTATACCACCTGCAAAAACATTATTAACCAAAGTACCAAAGAATAGCAATGTTAAGAGTGTCCTTACTTTATTCATATTGTAGTTCGTTAAAATGATAATTCCCGTTGCAAAGATACAAATAAGTGTGTAAAATACCAAATTTAGTCTCAAAAATAACAAAAAAGACAATATGAAAGAATTTTTGTATTAATTGAAACATATTTTAAAGCCCTGATACAAAATTATGCGTAATTTTGCACTCACAAAGAAGAAAATGTTTAGGTTCATACTTCATATATAGTTAATAGTTAGGTTTATTAGGTTATTGAGTTAGAATTGTTTATCAGGAAACACACAAGCAATAAGGCGTGATCCAGAAAGGGTTGCGCCTTATTGCATAAATAAATATGCTTTTTCTTTGTTCGTTTCGCTGAAAATACCTAAATTTGCATCGGCTAAGAGAACTAGAACTTACCGATATACGAACTATGCGGATTTTTTTACTACACCTTATTATAATTATATTAGGAACAACTTTCACGAGTTGCACAACTCAGCAGAAAACCTATAAAATTGGTGTTTCGCAATGTGCGCCAGGTCCTTGGCGCGATAAAGTGAACCACGAGATGTTGGCTGCCCAGCATCTATTTGAATACGATGCCAAGGTCATCATTGCTACGTCCTACGATGACACACAACATCAGATAAAGCAAATAGACAGCTTGGTTAATAGTGGCATTGACCTATTGGTAGTTGCTCCGAACGAGGCAGGCCCCATTTCTGATGCCATCGAGAAAGTCAAAGCCAAAGGCATCCCCGTTATTTGTTTCGATCGTAAGGTGGAAAACGATAATTATACAGCCTTTATTGGTGGCGACAACGTTGAGGCGGGAAAGGCAATTGGTGTCAATGCCATAGACATCGCACATGGTCTGCAGGTTAACGGGCGCAAGCCTTTCATCCTGGAGATTACAGCTGCACTGAGCAATACGCCTGCGCTTGAGCGTCATCAAGGGTTCGCCAAGGTAATGGAAGGGCACGACGAGTTGGAATATGTCTGGAAAGAAAGTAATTGGTCGTCAGAAGAGACATGCCGTATATTAAAGGAACAAATAGAGACAGGTCACCTTCCCGACATTGTATTCTGCCATAATGACGGTATGGCTACGGGAGCCTACAAAGCTGTAGTGGAAACTGGGACAGAAGGAAAAATCAGAATTATGGGCATTGACGGTATGCCTGGAGAAGGATTGGACTATGTACAGTTTGGTCATCAGATCGCAAGTTATGTATATCCCACTGGAGGTGACAAAATTATCAAATTAGCTCTGGATATCCTAACAGGCAAGCCTTACGACCGAGAGAATAAACTACAAGGCATACTGGTAGTCCCAGAAAATGCATGGCCCATCGCCACAACGACTACAGAATTGCTTAGGCAAATTGAAGAACTCGTGACAATCCAAGACAAGTTGGAAGACTATTTTGGGTTATACAATAGTCAGCGTAAGGTATTGGTTGGCAGTTTGGTAGCCATCGTGCTACTAGTGGTAGCTGTTATTCTCATTTGGCGTGCATTAGTACAGACACGTCGTACGACACGCCAACGGCAGACCATGAACGAGGAGCAGATCCTGTTCTATACCAACCCAGATACCCGTACATTACGACAGGTGTTTGACACCCCTTCTGACCAAATACCCCAACCCCGTTCACAAGATGCCATCTTCGCAGAAACCTTGAACAAAGCCATTCGCGATAATATGTCCAACCCAGAATTGAAGATGGATGACTTAGGTGACGAATTAGGAATGAGCCGTGTACAACTCTACCGAAAGGTAAAATCACTAACAGGTATCTCGCCCGTAGAGCTTTTGCGCGAAATGCGCCTGCAACGCGGATACAACCTTTTACTATCGACGACAAAAAGTGTATCAGAGATAGCCTTTGAAGTGGGATTCAATACACCCAGCTACTTTTCCAACTGTTTCAAGAAACAATTCGGCAAATACCCTACAGACTTAAGGGCTGAGCAATGAGACTCGGTCCTTTTTTATGCCTTAAATAAACGATATCGACTAAGACGGCAAGAAATGTTACCATGAAACATTTTTGTTAGCCTGCGAACGATTTTTGAAAGATTTGTCAGGCTTAGGTTGGTAATTTTGCAACAAATTTGAGAAAAAAGCATTTACTAACCCTTAAAAAAACAACAATGAAACAGCTAAAAAGAGCGTTACTCAGTTTCAGTCTCCTGCTATCGAGTACATTATTGTACGCGCAGGCGGAGATTAGCGGAACTGTGGTTGACCCAACGGGTGAAACCGTTATAGGCGCCACAGTGATGGAGAAAGGAACGTCGAATGGTACAGTTACAGATTTCGACGGAAATTTCAAGTTGAAAGTAGAGGCCGGCAAGACGTTGGTCATTTCCTACATTGGTTTCTTGACACAGGAAGTAGCAGCTGCTGATGGCATGACTGTTACCCTACAAGACGACGCATTAGCGCTGGAAGAAGTGGTTGTCACTGGCTATACTACCCAGCGTAAGGCCGACCTAACTGGTGCTGTAAGCGTCGTGAGTGTCAACGAATTGGCTAAGCAAAATGAGAACAACCCCATGAAAGCTCTGCAGGGTCGTGTGCCAGGCATGAACATTCAGGCTGATGGTAACCTGGCAGGTGCTGCTACAGTCCGCATCCGTGGTATCGGAACGTTGAATGACAACGATCCTCTGTACATCATCGACGGTGTTCCCACCAAGGCCGGTATGCACGAATTGAATGGTAACGACATTGAAAGCATCCAGGTATTGAAGGATGCCGCCTCTGCTTCTATTTATGGTTCGCGAGCTGCTAATGGTGTGATTATCATTACTACCAAGAAAGGTAAGGACGGTAAGGTGAAGGTGAACTTCGACACCAGTGTTGCCGCTTCTTTCTATGCCCATAAGATTGAGACCATGAATGCTCAGCAGTGGGGACGCGCCTTCTGGCAGGCTAATGTCAACGATGGCATTAACCCCAATAATAACAACTTGGGCTACAACTTCGACTGGACTTACGACAAAAATGGAAATCCTCTGCTGAATGGATTGACCATGAACATGTTCCTAGACGACAATGCAAGTGTACGCTCTGCTGATACCGACTGGTTTAAGGAAATCACACGTACAGGCGTTGTTCAGCAGTATAACCTCTCCGTCAGCAATGGTTCCGAGAAAGGTAGCTCATTCTTCTCGGTTGGCTATTACGACAACATGGGTACCATCAAGGACAGCAAGTTCAGCCGTCTGTCAGCTCGTGCCAATGCAGACTATAAGCTATTTGATGGCAAGGTCGTAATTGGAGAGAATTTCTCTGTGAACCGTACGAAGGGCACCGATGCTCCTGGTGGTATCTTGGAAAATGCCTTGGAGTTCAACTCCAACTTTCCCATTTATGCAGAAAACGGTGAGTTTGCACAGGCTCTTGGTGCATATTCAGAGCGTGAGAATCCTCTGAGTCTTATATATAATAATAAGGATAACGAATATACCCAATGGCGTATGTTCGGCGATGCTCATATTAGCGTTACGCCATTCAAGAACTTCACCGTTCGCTCTACGTTGGGTATGGACTACTCACAAAAAGAACAGCGTTTCTTTACCTATCCTATTGCTAACGGTAAGGTGAAGCGCACCGACACGGCCGCAGAGAGTAAGCAGGAACACTGGATGCGCTGGATGTGGAATGCGATTGCCACTTATAATATAGAGATTGGTCTGCATCGTGCCGATGCCTTGGTTGGTATGGAGGTGAATCGCCATGACTTCAAGTGGAACAGTGCTAAGCGCTACGAACTGTCAGTTCTTAACACTGACTACATGTGGCCTTCGGCAGGTACTGGCAAGCAGTTGGCAGAAGGTTCTGGTGAAGGTTTCTCTCTGGTATCTTTCTTCGGAAAAGCCAACTACACTTATGCCGACAAATATATGGCTTCGTTTACCATCCGTCGTGACGGTTCTAGCCGTTTCGGTAGTAACAACCAGTATGGTACATTCCCCTCTGTCAGCGTAGGTTGGCGTCTAACCCAGGAAAACTTCATGAAGAAGACCAACGGTTGGTTGGATGACTTGAAGGTTCGCTACTCATGGGGACAGACTGGTAACCAGGAAATATCCAATACAGCCCGTTATACCCTCTATCGTGCCGTTATATCTACGGGACTTTGGGAGAGTGGCGCAGCTGGTTCCACTTATGATATTAAGGGTACCAATGGCGGTTTGATCCTTGACAATGGTTATGTCCGCAGCCAGCGTGGTAACGATGACATCAAATGGGAGACAACGACTCAACATAACATTGGTGTGGACTTCGCTCTTCTCAGAAACGAGGTTTACGGTAGCTTCGACTGGTTCCATAAGAAGACCACAGACATCCTGCTTTTCATGGACGGTATCGCCTCTATGGGTGAAGGTGCCTCACAGTGGATCAATGCCGGTGAGGTAAAGAACGTCGGTTGGGAAGTATCACTGGGCTATCGTCATAAATTAGCAAACGGATTCTCATGGGATATCAATGGTAATATCAGCCGTTTTACCAATGAGATTACAAAACTGCCTGAGACTGTTGCTGCAAATGGACGTTTCGGTGGTAATGGCGTAAAGAGCGTCGTTGGTCATCCAATGGGTGCTCAGGTAGGTTATGTCGCTGATGGCATCTTCAAGAGTCAGGAGGAAATAGATAATCATGCTGTACAGGAGGGTGCCGGACTGGGACGTATCCGTTGGAAGGACCTGAATGGTGATGGCAAGATTACAGAAGCTGACCAAGACTGGATTTACAATCCCACACCCGATTTCACATGGGGCTTGAATATTTACCTGCAGTATAAGGATTTTGACTTCACCATGTTCTGGCAGGGTGTACAGGGCGTTGATGTCGATTGTCGCGGTTTTAAGTCACAGACTGACTTCTGGGCTAACTCCAACATCAATGTGCCTTATCTGAACAAAGGTGTGCGTGCGCTCGATGCATGGAGTCCCTCTAATCCTGGTAGTGACATCCCGGCACTGACCACTGCTGATAACAATAACGAGGGACGTGTTTCTTCTTACTATATAGAGAATGGTTCGTTTGCTAAACTGCGTACCATCCAGCTGGGCTACAACCTGCCCAAGACCTTTACGGACAAGATTCGCATGGATCGTCTGCGTCTCTATATCTCTGCACAGAACTTAGTGACCATCAAGAGCAGCAAGTTCTCTGGTGTTGATCCTGAGAATCCTGGATTCAACTATCCTATTCCTCTTAACTTGACCTTCGGACTCAACGTGGGCTTTTAATTAATAATTTGAAATAAGGAATTAGGAATTAGAAAATTTGAAATTATGATTACCAATATGAACAAAATATTATTCGCAGGTCTTGTAGGTTGCGCTTTGACAGCCACACTCACCAGTTGCAGCAATTTCCTGGAAGAGCAAGTGCCTCAGGCCACACTGACGCAAGACGAGGTGAAAGACCCTAAATATATTGATAACGTGATCATTTCAGCTTACGCTGGTCTGGTGACAATTGAAGACATGAACGCTTCGTTCTCTCTGTGGAACTACGACACCCGTTCTGACGATGCTTACGTAGGAGGTGCAGAGTTCTCTGATGGTGAGCCTTTCCACCGTCTGGAAAAAGGTGTTGGAATCTTAACTACCGACTGGAACTTCGGCTCTATCTGGGGAAAGTTGTACAACTATCTCTCGCGTGTCAGCTTGTCTCTTGACGTTCTGGCTGCTGCCGACCAGAGCAATGCAACCATCCAGCAACGTACGGCCGAGATGAAGTTCCTGCGTGCCTACGGACACTTCCAGCTGAAGCGTCTGTTCAAGAAGATTCCTTTTGTCAACAAGCTTAATATGACAGAGGATGACTATAACAATCTGAAGAATACCGAGTACACGAATGACGAGGGCTGGCAGCAGATCATCAACGATTTGGAGGATGCCTACAAAGTCTTGCCAACAGCACAGGCTGACAAGGGTCGTCCCACCAAGGCTGCCGCTGCCGCTTTCCTGGCTAAGGTTTATCTTTATAAGGCTTACCACCAAGACGATGCCAAGAGCCATAAGGTGACCAGCATCAACAGCGACGAGTTGCAGAAAGTGGTTGAATATACCAACCTCGCCCTGTACACATCGGCAGGTTATGGCTTGGAGACCGACATGCACAACAACTTCCGTCCAGAGGAGCAGTATGAAAACGGCAAGGAAGTCATCTGGGGTATTCAGTACTCTAAAAACGATGGTACCACATGGGGTAACCTGAACTTCTCAAACCGTTTGATTGTGCCCTGTATTCCTAAGGTTCACGATTCCGGTAACGACTTCTACAAGCCTTCTCACAACCTGGTTGATGCTTATCGCACCAATTCGAACGGTCTGCCTTATTTAGATGATTTTGCAGCTACCGACTATTATGTAGGCAGCAACGAAACCGTTGATCCCCGCCTGTTCATTACCGTAGGCGTACCAGGTACACCTTATATGTATAACCCCAGTTACATGATGAACGAGAGCAACGTATGGAGCCGCAGTGGTGGTACATATGGTTACTTCGTATCACTGAAACAGAACGTTGATCCGGCATACACCGACATCTATCTCTTCAACTGCGACAACCAATGGGCTTCTTCTATGAATCGCATTGTGTTCCGCTATGCCGACGTACTGCTGATGCGTGCTGAGGCCATGGTACAGCTGGGGCAGATTTCCGAGGCTATCACACTCATTAACCAAGTGCGCGACCGTGCTGCCGGTCTGGTTAAGAACAGTGTCGTTGCCAACTATCCTTCTAAGTATGGTGTACACTACGCCGTAGGTAAGTATAAGGACTCTTACAGCAAGGATGAGGCTATGAAGATCGTCAAGATGGAACGCCGTCTGGAACTGGCTATGGAGTCAGAACGTTTCTTCGACCTCGTTCGTTGGGGTGATGCCGCTACCGTCATCAACAAGTTCTATACCGACGAAAGCCGTACAATGAATTTCCTTTCCGGTTCTATGTTCACCGCCGACAAGAACGAGTATCTGCCTATTCCTCACGAGCAGATAGCTGCTTCTAACGGTAACTATGAGCAGAACATTGGACAATGGTAAGAGACAATATTAAATTAGAAACTAGTAATTAGAAATTAGAAATTATGATTACCAAAATAAAAAGGATTGCCAGTACACTAACGGTTATTGGTTATTGTTTATTGGTTATGATGCTCAGCGCCTGCTCCGATGACAATACAAGTGGTATGAATGTCAGTGGCACCTGCTTCGTAAAGGAGTTGGTACTCAACGGACAATATACTGCTACAATCAGTGTCGAGAAACGCCTCATTAAGGTAAAGGTACCTGAGAATTTCGATCAGAAGGCAGACATGCAGATTACAAGTCTGAAGATATCTGACGGCGCCACCTGCAATTTCAAGGAGGGCGACCATATCAATCTGGAGTCGGCTAAAGCTCTGCGTGTTAGCAATGGTGACTTGGTAATGGATTATCAGCTTAGCGTACGCAATGACGAGGCGTTATTGAAATTGTTCCTGTTAGAGGGTGTAAAGGGTGCCATCAATCAGGAGGAAAAGACCGTAACTGTCTCTGTGACGGGTAACAGCGGTATTGACTTGAGCAATGCTACCTTCGAGGTGGAATGCAGCGAGGACGCTGTCTGTTCTCCGGCAAGTGGCACAAAGGCTGACTTCACGGAGCCTTTCCACTTGACGCTGACAGACAACACGGCCACAACCACCTATACCGTCCTTGTGACACTCATCCAGAATCCTGTAGCCCTCTTCGTAGGCAAGGCTGAGAATGTTGAGATGCTTAACATCGAGGAAAAGGCTGCGGCCAAGTGGCTGACAGGTAATGTTGAAGGCGCTGCCTACGCATCTTGGCAGGATATTGCCGACGGCAACATCTCACTCGACGAAGTGAAATTCGTATTCATCCACATGAACAGTGCTACTTCCGGCAATTACAACGACTTTAAGTCGAAGGAGCCCGAGGCTATGCTTGCCCAGCCCAAGATGAAGGAACTCTGGGAGCGTGGGGTAGGCTTCGTTCTGGGACGCTCAGCTGTGAACTATGCCAATGCACTGGGTGCTATGCCCGAAGATCTTGCCCCTGACAATGCCTGGGGTGGAGGCGGTGGCGAAGGCGCCGACAAGATGGGCGATGATCCCTGGCACTTCTTCGCATTCGATACCGAACACCCACTATGGCACGGGCTGAAGGCTTATCCTGGAGCATCTGCTGATGCCATCTATACACTCGACCCAGAATATACCATTTGTAACACCACCCTCCAGTTTGGCGACTGGGATCCTCGCTATGCAGGCAAGGAGGCATGGGATGCCACCACCGGAGGCAATGCTCTGGGTAAGGGCGGCGATGGCAAGGTCTCTGTATGGGAACTGAAGGCCCACAACGGTAGCTTCGGTAAGGGCGGCGTCATCTGCTTCGGTACTGGTCTGTTCGACTGGAACTCGCCCACGCCATATACCAGCAACTATCACGATAACATGGGTAAGATTATGCTCAACGCATTGGATTACCTCACCAAATAACTTAAAAAAACAACAATTATGAAAACAATCTTCAATATACTGTTAACAGGTCTGGTTGGCTGCGCTATGTGCGCAGCAACCACCTCCTGCTCAGACAATGAGGTGACAGGTGATCCCTCACGCGACTGGGCTGGTACCACAGGGCTGTTCCTGCCTACCGACGATAAAGGTTTCAACACCTACTACACCCCTGCCGTCGGACGTGTTGGCGACCCCATGCCTTTCTACGACAAGAAGTCTGGTGAGTTCAAGGTACTCTACCTGCAGGAATACAATAACAACAAGGCATACTGCTACCACCCCATCTGGGCTGTATCCACCGCCGACGGTGCCAATTACCAGTCTGCAGGCGAGTTGTTACCCGTAGGAACCAACGATTTCCAACAGGACGCAGCCCTCGGTACAGGTTGCTGCTACTATAGTGAGAAAGACGGATTGTACTACATCTATTATACAGGACACAATCCTCAGGCTAAGTATACCGAAGCCGTCATGCGCGCCACATCACCCGACTTCAAGACATGGACCAAGGACGACTTATGGCAACTCAACGGCCCAAATTATGGCTACAGCAGTGTTGACTTCCGCGATCCTCAGATCTTTGAGGCCGAGGATGGCCTCTATCACATGGTTATTGCCACTAAGCCCTTAACAGGCGGTGACCCCGTCTATGCTGAGTTCACGTCATCAGACCTGAAGACCTGGCAGGATGCTGGCCATTTCCCCATGATCTGGGACCGTATGCTGGAGTGCCCCGACATCTTCAAGATGGGCAACTACTGGTATCTCATCTATAGCGAGAGTGTCAAGACCAGCTGGAGCCGTAAAGTTAAGTATATGGTGGGTAACAGCTTTGAAGATCTGAAAGCCTGCATGGGCGGTTCACCCCGTTGGCCTCAGGACGATCATGAGGGTGTACTCGAGAGCCGCGCCTTCTATGCTGGTAAGACAGCCTCAAACGGTACCGACCGTTACATCTGGGGTTGGTGTCCTTTCCGTTCTGGTAGCACGATTCATGAAAAGAATGTGAACGTAGGTGGTGGCGATGGTAATGAGCCTAACTGGAGCGGCGCATTGGTATGCCACAAGCTTATACAACATGAGAACGGTTTGCTGACATTGGGTGAGGTTCCTGCTATGGCTGCCAAATACAACAAGCCACAGGATGTAAAAGTCATGGAGTCCAACGGTTACAACAATGGTACGCTCAACGGCGACGGTGCTTATGTGCTTTACAACCGTCTGGGCACCTGCAACCACATCTCGATGACCATTAAGACTGCTGGCGATGAGGATAAGTTCGGTATCTCATTCGTACGTGGCACCGACTCGAAGCAGTATTATACGATGGTTGTCAATCCAGAATGGGCCGGTGGCAGACGTAAGGTGAACTTCGAACAGGAAGGTCCGGAAGGCAAAGGCTTTATTGACGGTGCCGATGGCTACATCTTCGTTCGTCCTGCTGACAACACCTACAAGATTGACATCTATACCGACAACTCCGTTCTGGTGATGTACATCAATGATGTATGCTCTTACACCCAGCGCATCTATGGTATCCAGAAGAACTGCTGGAGCATCAACAACTATGGTGGATCTATTACCGTCAGTGATGTCAAACTAGCCACCATGGAATGAGAATTCCTGATAAATGCCAGAGGATTGCGCATTAACACTTCTTTGGCAAAATAGCAAATATCGTTCATTTCCTCGCAAATTTGTTACATTGAAACAAATTTTTAGGGGGATGAACGATATTTTTATAGTATAAAAGCCATCTGTTTGTACTTTTGCACCAGTTTTCAATTCAAAAGTTTACTAACCAATTTAAAGCAACAACAAATGAAACAAGCAAGAAGATTCATTCTCAGTTTCCTCGCTCTGCTTACGTGTACAATAATGTACGCGCAAGAAGAGATTACAGGTACGGTGAACGACGCCATGGGGCCAGTCATCGGTGCTACTGTAATGGAGAAGGGTACAAACAATGGTACCGTGACCGACTTTGACGGTAACTTCAAGTTGAAGGTCGCCCCCGGTAAGACGCTCGTCTTTACCTACATTGGCTACCAGACCGTTGAGCTCCCAGCAGCCAATGGCATGCAGGTCACCATGCAGGACGACGCACAGACACTTAGTGAGGTGGTGGTTACCGGTTATCAGGTTCAGCGCAAGGCCGACTTGACAGGTTCTGTGGGTGTCGTTGAAACCAAGGACTTTAAGTCCAGCAACACCGACCCCATGACCTCTTTACAAGGTAAAGTGCCAGGCATGACCATCACGTCGAGCGGTTCTCCCTCGGGTGAAGCCAACGTGCAGATCCGTGGTATCGGTTCTATGGGTGGTTCAAGCACTGCACCTCTATACATCGTAGATGGTATGCCATACAGCGGTTCACTGAACAGCCTGAACTCTTCCGATATTGAGTCGATGCAGGTTTTGAAGGATGCTGCCTCAGCCTCTATCTATGGTAGCCGTGCTGCCAATGGTGTGATTGTCATCACCACCAAGAAAGGTAAGAAGGGTGATAAAGTGAATATCGACTTCAACGCCTCTGTCTCTATGGCTTGGATGACCAACAAGATGAAGTTGCTCAACAGCCAGCAATATGCCACTGCATTGGTGCAGGCTGCCCTCAATGATGGCAAAAACCCGCATGACTATGCACAGAACTATGGTTTAAGCCTCAACGTTGAAGGTGGTACGCCGATTTCTGTATATAACCCTGTTACAGGCGTGATGGATTCTTATTCTGTAGGTGGTTACTATGATGGTTTTATGAACGCTAAGAAGACCATGCGCTACAGCGACACTGACTGGGTGGACGAAATCGGTCGTACTGGTATTACCCAGAACTATGACCTCTCATTCTCAAAGGCTACCGATAAGGGATCTTCACTCTTCTCTTTCGGCTACAAGAAAGCACTCGGTGTTCTGAAGCATACTGACTTTGAGAACTTCTCTGCCCGCTTTAACAGCAGCTACAAGATCAACAGCATTGTGACTGTCGGTGAGAATGCCTCATTCTCTTATTCAACAAATGTCGATGCTGCTCCATTGGAGAACGCACTGAAGATGGCCTCCACACTGCCTGTATATGAAGAGGACGGTGTAACCTTCTCTGGTCCTGTAGGTGGTATGAGTGACCGTCAGAACCCGCTGCGCGAACTTTATCACAACAAGGACAACCGCCTGAAGAAATGGCGCATCTTTGCCAATGCATACGTGGACATCACCCCCATCAAGGGCATGCTGTTCCGTTCAAACTTCGGTATTGACTACACGAACGGCTATATCCGTAGCCTACAGCACACCTACGACTCTGACGTCGTAAAGAACAGCACCAGCGGCAGCACCCTGTCGCAGAACCACAGCACCAAGTGGACCTGGTCGAACACCTTGCAGTACAACTTCGATATCGTGAAGGATCACAACCTGAACATACTCCTCGGTCTTGAGACCCATCAGGACAACGGCATCGACTTCTCTGCACGCCGCGTGGACTTCCCTCTGGAGACCTTAGACTATATGTGGCCCAATGCTGGTACTGGCATCCAAACCGCCACAGGTTCGGGTAACTCATACAAGCTGATGTCTTACTTCGGCAAGCTCGACTACAACTGGAACGACCAGCTGTTAGCTTCGTTCACACTCCGTCACGACGGTTCAAGCCGCTTCGGTAAGAACCACCAGTTTGGTACCTTCCCTTCTGTCTCACTGGCATACCGCCTCTCCAAGCACATCGATGCCGACTGGCTGCGCGACTGGAAAATCCGTGCCAGCTATGGTATCACGGGTAACCAGAACATGAACTCCAGCATTGCTCACTATGGACTCTATGTAGCCGACTACGGTTCAGGCCGCGACACCTCTACCGCCTATGACCTCAACTTGCAGGGCTCAGGCACGCTGCCTTCCGGTTACCGCAAGGAGCAGTCTGCCAACGAAGACCTGAAGTGGGAGTCATCATCACAGTGGAACTTCGGTACCGACTTCTCGCTGTTCAGCAACGACCTCTATGGTTCTTACGACCTGTTCTTCAAGGAGACAAAGGATATGCTCGTGCAGCCTGCATTCCTCGGAGCCATCGGTGAGGGCGGACAGACCTGGATCAACGGTCCTACACTGAAGAACTGGGGTATGGAGTTCCTGCTGGGTTATCGCCACAAGACGGCCTATGGCTTCTCTTACGACATTGCCGGCAACCTGGACTTCTTCCGCTCAAAAGTAACCTATCTGCCTGAGAACTCTAAGAACTCTTACGAGCATAACGACTATCACAACCTGGCCCAGGACGAGAAAGCTTACGGTTCACGCATCGGTTATGTGGTCGAGGGCCTATACAAGTCACGTGAGGAAGTACTCGGCAGCGGTCAGGCTGGAGCCCGTGTGGGTGGTCTGAAATATGCTGACCTGAACGGCGACGGTATGATTAACGAGAAAGACCGCACATGGGTCTACAATCCCGTTCCTAACTTCTCATGGGGCCTGAATGTCAACCTGGGTTACAAGGACTTCGACTTCACCATGTTCTGGCAGGGCGTTTCCGGTGTTGACATCATCAACGACCAAAAGTTCCAGACCGACTTCTGGAGCATCACAGATGGTGGCTCTAACAAGGGTGAGCGCTGCATCGATGCCTGGACACCAGTCAACCCCGACTCCAGCATTCCTGCCCTGACCACCTCCAACGGTGCCGACGAGGGCCGTATGTCTTCCTATTTCGTTGAGAGTGGCTCTTACGCTAAGCTGCGCACCCTGCAGCTGGGCTACAAGCTGCCTGTCTCATTGCTCAACAAAGTGATGCTGCAGAGCGCTCGTGTCTATGTCTCTGGCGACAACCTCCTGACTATCAAGTCGAGCTCGCTCACCTGCTCTGATCCTGAGAGCACTGCCTGGAACTATCCGCATACAGCTTCCTTCACCGTCGGAATACAAGTTGGATTTTAAAAGGAATAAGGGATAAGTGAAAAAAATTTGCTACCGCTTAAAAAATTAAGAACAATGAAAAAGATTCAATTATATATCGCAGGCTTGCTGCTATCAGTCTTTGCAGCATCCTGTACCGTTGACGATGTGAAGCCCCAGGGCAAACTGGACGATGAGACCGCTGCATCGAGTCCAGAGAAACTTCTCACAGCAGCCTATGCCATGCTGGGCAACGACTGGTACTCCTATCCGTTCAACCTGTGGCCTTATGGTGACATGAGTGCTGACGACTGTCTAAAGGGCGGTTCTGGTGAGAACGATACCGGCTATCACCCCATGGAAATCTTCTCTACCCTCCAGCCAGACCGTGGCGAGTTTGACGAGCTGTGGTACCGCCTCTATGTGGCCATCTCTCGTTGCAACCGTTGCCTGGAGTCTATGGTAAATGCCGAAGAGACGCCTGCCATCAAGCAGCTGAAAGCCGAGGCACGCTTCCTCCGTGCACACTTCTACTACAAGCTGCAGCAGATGTGGTACGAGGTTCCCTTTATCAAGGAGGGCATGAGCAATGCCGAGATCGAGGCTACCCCTCAGATGTCGCACGACGAGATTATGCAAACCATCATCGACGAGTTCCAGTATGCCTACGAGAACCTGCCCGACATCAATCCTGGCAAGACAGCTCGTGCTCACAAGGTGGCTGCTGCTGCCTATCTCGCCAAGTGCTACCTGAACTGGGCATACGGCGACGGCTATGAGGCAACCACGGGTTACAACCATGTAGATCAGGCCAAGATCAAGAAGGTGTTGGAGTACACCGAGGTGGTCAAGAACTCTGAGTACAACTATTTAGACACCTACGGTTATATCTTCCTGCAAGACTATGCTAACTCTGAGGAGAGCATTTTCGCCGTGCAGCACTCCAACAAGGACGATGACGGCACCCTCTACGGCCGTGCCAACTGGTCGAATATGCTGAATGGCGTATGGGGTATCTGGTCGTGCGGCTGGGACTTCCACAAGCCCTCACAGAACCTGGTGAATGCCTTCAAGACCCGCAATGGTCTGCCTATGGACAACTTCGATGAAGACCACAACGCCATCGTGGTGAATGGTGCCGACTCTAAGTACAAGTATGATCCTCGTCTGTTCCACACTGTCGGTATGCCTTCCTATCCTTATAAGTATGAGGCACAGTACACCCTCACCAAGGCTAATAGCCGTACACCAAACACCTATGGCTACTACTGCTCAATGAAGGAGATTCCCCAGCGCTCCAAGGGCGAGTCATACGACTATCCCTGGCAGGCCTTCGGTCAGAACGACTATGTGCTGCGCTATACCGACGTGATGCTCATGCGTGCTGAGGCTCTGATTGAGAGCGGCGACTACAATGGTGAGGCTCTGCAGATTATCAACACCATCCGTGAGCGTGCCAAGAGAGACATCAGCAGCACATCACTTATCAAGTATGCCAAAGACCAGTGCGAGATCAGTCTCTACGGCAACTTCGCCTCTCAGGATGATGCCCGCAAGGCACTGCGCTGGGAGCGCCGTCTGGAGCTGGCCATGGAGGGTCACCGCTTCTTCGACCTGCGCCGCTGGGGCTTGCTGAGCACCACACTGAACAAGTATTTCGAGACAGAGAAGACCGACGAGTACGACGGCCAGACCTATGGTCTCTACTACAAGGACGCTTTCTTCACAAAGGGCAAGAACGAGTACTTCCCCATCGCATCTAACCAGATGAACTATGTTCAGGGACTCTATCATCAGAACAAGGGATACTAATCAATTGAAAGATTGAAGGATTTAAAGATTGAACAATTAAAAACTGAAAAGTATATGAATAGCATATATCATAAAATAGGTACGGGGCTGATGAGCGTATTGCTCTTTGCAGCTTGTCAAGACAGAGATCTGCCCGGTTCTGGCGCCATGCAGCTGCCCACACCTGACGCATCTTCCATCACAGGTACACTCACCGGTGAAGACAAATATGACTACACGCTGACGTGGCCACAGGCCGCTCAGGGAGCTGTGATGCAGGTGGCCGTCTATAAGAACGGCACCCAGATGCAGGCACTCACCCCCGCCACGGGTAATTCATTCACACTGAAGAACCTGGAGACGAACCAGCTCTATGAATTCCTCTTCAAGTATGCCAATGCCGATGCCCTCTCGAAAGGTGTGATGACCTCATACACTCGTCCTGGTGCAACAGCTGCCAGCGACCTGAAGTTCGAGCAGATTGATATCGACGATGACCATCGCGACTTGCGCGTAACGTGGAAAGGTAGCGCCGACGCTACATCTTACGTACTGAGACTCACAAATAGCGACGGCTCACGCGTCATTTCTGAAACTGTTACTGAGACATCCTATCTCCTGAAGAACGTAGCCATGAAAGAGCGCTGGGAAGCAACCCTGATTGCTCAGAACAACGATGGTAAGGCGCTGCCTATCACGGGCGATACGAAGATTGGCGGTAAGATTCCTGCCTTCCTGTCAGAATATGCAACACCTGAGGAACTCATTGCAAAGGGCGATGACGACGAGGCCAGCGCATGGCTCTGGTTCCAGGCTAACTATCCGAAGGGTGAATACATCTATTTCGGCGACATCAACACCTATGAGGACATCGAGGACTACCGTATGCTCTTCTGGCTGCGTGACCTCGAGACCGGCAACAATGATGATATCTGGAACTTCTCCGACGTAGCCCGCAACGCCGCTCCAGTTATTGAGCAGTATGTCAAGAACGGTGGCAACCTGTTGCTCTGGCAGCATGCCGTGCCTTACATCGGAACCATCAATCGCCTCCCGACCTCTCTGCTGCGTGGTGTAAGCAATGCCTTCGGCTGTGGTGCAGGCGGCTGGAACCCTGATACTTGGAAGATGGGCGTATGTCTCAATACCGGTGCCTTCTCTAAGGACCTCAGCACTCACCCCATCTATGCAGGCATCCAGACTGAGAAGCTCAACGACAACTGCTTCGCAGCCATCGCCTTCAAGGGTCCGGGTTGGACTGAAGACCACAACTGTCTGTTCTTCGACATCCCTGCTAAGCTCACAGGCTTGGACAACACAACACAGGAGTGCTATGACGTTGTGACCAACGACTATGGTATCTATCCGCTGGGCACATGGGATTCACAATGTTCATGGGTATCTCAGCTGAACGTCTGGGAGGCCAAGGGTGCTGAACTGGCTCCTGATGGATTCCAGAAGGGTTGCGGTACGGTGCTCTGCATCGGTAACGGCGGTTGCGAGTTCTCTATGAAAAATGAAGACGGTTCAGCCGACAAGAGTGCTAACCCCAAGAACAACTCTTGCCAAGGAAACGTCTTGAAGTTAGCCAAGAACAGCATTGACTATCTGATGTCAATCTAAGCCTTTCAAACGGCTATATAATTATCGTTCATTGTAACTATTTTTGTTGCAATGAACGATTTTTCTTATCTTTTGAAACATAAATTATAGGAAATGCCCCTTATTTGCGCTATCTTTGCAGCAGAAAATTTTACTGAATAATTAAAATCAAAACACAATGAGAAGACTATTTTCAACAATCATCGCCGTCGCAATGGCCATTTCAGGAGCCCTGGCACAGAGTGCGCCCCTGGTATTGGGAAAGAGCCACGCCATGCAACGAGTAGAAGTGAAGAGCAGGTATCTGCTACTGCCCGTTCAGGAGCGAGAAGACAATGCCACCATCAAGGTGCTTTCAGACAATCAACAAGTACAGAAACTCAACGTGAGACTGGCAGTCGATAAAGTTGACTACTACGTTCCCCTTGACATCCAGCGTTTTGGTTCAAGCGAAGTACTGCTTGACATTTTCTTCCATGGAGACCGTCGTTTCACTGGCGCCATGAAGGATTTCCTCTGCTGGAAGGAGATGAAGCTGAGCGATACGTTTGACACTGCTAACCGTGAGAAGTTCCGCCCTGCATACCACCACACCCCCGCTTACGGCTGGATGAACGACCCCAACGGTATGTTCTATAAAGATGGTGTCTATCACCTCTTCTATCAGTACAATCCTTATGGATCGATGTGGGAGAACATGACATGGGGCCACTCGACCTCAAAGGATCTGATCCACTGGGAGGCACAGCCCATCGCTATCGAGCCCGATGCACTGGGCGACATCTTCAGCGGCTCATGCGTCGTAGATAAGAAAAATAATCGTGTTGTGGCCTTCTACACCTCTGCTGGCGACAGAACGCAGATCCAGTCGATGGCCATCTCTACCGATAACGGTAAGACCTTCCAGAAATATAAGGGCAATCCTGTGCTCACCAGCAAGGAAGAGGACTTCCGCGACCCGAAGTGCTTCTGGAATCCTGAGATTCAGAAGTGGAACCTCATCCTCGCCGTTGGTCAGGAGATGCGTATCTATAGCAGCAGCAACCTGACAGACTGGACCTATGAGAGTTCTTTCGGTCTGACTGTCAACAAGGCTACTGACGACGTGACGGAACTGGGTTGTCACGATGGTGTTTGGGAGTGCCCCGACCTTATTAAGTTACAGGTGCGCGGAACCGACAAGCAGAAGTGGCTCCTCATCTGCAACATCAACCCCGGTGGCCCTTATGGAGGCAGTGCAACTCAGTATTTCGTCGGCGAGTTCGACGGACATAAGTTCACCTGTGAGCATCAGGACACCCGTTGGATGGACTATGGCAAGGATCACTATGCTACCGTTACCTTCGACAATGCCCCCGACGGCCGTAAGATTGCCTTGGCATGGATGTCGAACTGGCAGTATGCCAATCAGGTTCCTACCAAGCAGTTCCGCTCTGCTAACAGCGTTCCCCGCGACCTCGACCTCTTCGAATACAAAGGCGAGACCTACTGCGGTGTCACGCCATCACGCGAGCTGAATACCATCCGCGGTAAGGCTACCAACAAACTATCATCAACCTGCGAGATTGTCGTTGATCTGAAGGGCAGCACAGAGATTGTGCTCTCCAACGCACTCGGCGAGCAGGTGGTGATGAAGTACGACGAGGCTAAGGAGACCTTCTCAATGGACCGCACCCGCAGCTACGCCAGCTTCAGCGAAGCCTTCCCCGTAAACACCGTTGCTCCGACCTATGGCCACATCAAGCAACTGCGCATCTTCGTCGACAACTGCAGCATCGAGGCCTTTGATGCTGAGGGCAAGTTGGCTATGACCAACCTTGTATTCCCCAATGAGCCTTACAACAGCATGAAGGTAAAGGGTGGCAAGGCAACGATTTATCAGATCAAGAACTAAAATCAATACAAAATAACTATGAGCAAGACTAGTAAACTCGCATTGATCCCGGTGATGCTCTGCTTCTTCGCCATGGGCTTCGTCGACCTGGTGGGCATCGCATCCAATTACGTGAAGGAAGACCTGCAACTGACAGACTCCGTAGCCAACATCTTCCCGTCACTCGTATTTTTCTGGTTCCTGATTTTCAGTGTCCCCACGGGCATGCTGATGAACAAGATCGGACGTAAGAAGACCGTACTTCTCTCATTGGTAGTGACCGTCGTGTCACTGTTCCTGCCGCTCTTCGGCGAGAATTTCCCCATCATGCTTTGCGCCTTCTCGCTGCTGGGTATCGGTAACGCCCTGATGCAGACCTCACTCAACCCGCTGGTATCAACGGTGATGGGCGGTGGCAACCTGGCCTCTACACTCACCTTCGGACAGTTCATCAAGGCCATTGCCTCGTTCCTGGCACCTTATCTGGCCATGTGGGGCGCCACTCAGGTCATCCCCTCCTTCGGTTATAACTGGCGTATGCTCTTCGCCATCTACTTCGTGGTAGGCATCTTTGCCACAATCATGCTGGGCATCACCCCCATCGAGGAAGAGCGAATCGAAGGCAAGGCCTCTTCATTCACGGAGTGCATCAAGTTGCTTGGCACCCCGATTGTACTGCTCTCGTTCTTTGGCATCATGTGCCACGTGGGTATCGACGTAGGTACCAACACCACAGCACCGAAGATTCTCATGGAGCGTCTCGGCATGACACTCAACGAGGCTGCCTTTGCCACCAGCTTGTACTTTATTTTCCGTACCATCGGCTGCCTGACGGGCTCCTTCTTCCTCCGTGTACTGCCTAACCGCACCTTCTTCATCATCAGCGTCTGCATGATGGCTCTCTCGATGTGCGGCCTCTTCATCGGCACCGAGAAGTGGATGCTCTATACTGCCATCGCCCTCGTCGGCTACGGCAACTCTAACATCTTCTCTATCTGCTTTGCACAGGCGTTGACCTCGATGCCCGAGAAGCAGAACGAGGTGAGCGGTCTGATGATCATGGGCCTCTTCGGAGGTACTGTCTTCCCACTGCTGATGGGCTTTGCCAGCGACGCTATCGGCCAGGCTGGTGCTGTCATCGTGATGGCCATCGGTGTCGTTTACCTCTTCACCTATATCAACAAAGTAAAAAATGCGTAAAAACCAAATAACTCAAAACTTATGAAAAGATATATTGTTGGCCTCGGAGAGGCTTTATGGGACGTACTTCCCGAAGGAAAGAAACTTGGTGGTGCACCTGCCAACTTCGCTTATCATGCAGCACAGTTCGGTCTTGATACCATTGCCATCAGCGCATTGGGTGAAGACAAGTTGGCCGAGGAGACTATCGACGCCCTCAAGGAGCATAACCTGAACTACCTGATGCCGCGCGTTCCTTATCCGACAGGAACGGTACAGGTAACGCTGACAGGTGACGGTATCCCCACCTACGACATCAAGGAGAACGTAGCATGGGACAATATCCCTCTCACCGACGAGATGCTGGAGATTGCCAAGAATGCTCGTGCCGTCTGCTTCGGCTCACTGGCTCAGCGCAATGTCGTCTCTCGTGAGAATATCCACAAGTTCCTCGACGCCACACCCGATGACTGTGTGAAGATCTTCGATATCAACCTGCGCCAGCAGTTCTATACCAAGGAGGTGATCAAGGAGTCTCTGAAGCGTTGTAACATCCTGAAGATCAACGATGAGGAGTTGGTACTCATTGGTCGTATGTTCGGCTATCCCGGCCTTGACATCGAGAACAAGTGCTGGTTGATTCTGGGCAAGTACAACCTCGATATGCTGGTACTCACCTGCGGCACCAATGGCTCTTACGTATTCACGCCAGGCCAGATGTCGTTCCAGGAGACCCCGAAGGTAGAGGTAGCCGATACCGTCGGTGCCGGCGATTCCTTCACAGGTTCGTTCGTGGGCAGCATCCTCAACGGCAAGCCCGTTCCCGAGGCTCACAAGACCGCCGTTCAGGTCAGCGCTTTTGTCTGCACTCAGAATGGAGCCATGCCCGTAGTGCCAGAGCGTCTCAAGGGTTAGTGACCTTTTTGACAGGCAAAGACCGCGACTTTTTTGATATGTCGGAGTGGCAAAAGCGCCACCCCGACATACTTTTTTAATTTCTTTAACCTAAAAAGAATTGTGTGCGCGCAAATAAATCATAAATAGCAATTCACAATTCACAAATAATTTGTAACTTTGCAGCGGCTTTTCGGAAAGCCCCTGATAACAAGGATAATATTCACAACTTAAAATAAGATTAGTAATATGGCAAAGTTAGATTTGACTCAGTATGGCATCACCGGTTCAACCGTGATTGCTCACAATCCGTCGTATGAGTACCTCTTCGCAGAGGAGACAAAGGCTGGTCTCGAGGGTTTCGACAAGGGCGTAAACACCGAGCTCAACGCAGTTAACGTTATGACTGGTATCTACACCGGCCGTTCACCTAAGGACAAGTACATCGTGAAGGATGCACAGAGCCAGGACAAGGTATGGTGGACTACTGAGGAGTATAAGAACGATAACCACCCCATGAGCGAGGAAGTCTGGGCCAAGGTTAAGGAGATCGCCATCAAGGAGCTCTGCAACAAGGAGCTTTACGTAGTAGATGCTTTCTGCGGTGCTAACGAGGCTACCCGTCTGGCTGTTCGTTTCATCGTTGAGGTTGCCTGGCAGGCTCACTTCGTTAAGAACATGTTCATCCAGCCTACCGCTGAGGAGCTGGAGAAGTTCGAGCCTAACTTCGTAATCTATAACGCTTCTAAGGCAAAGGTTGAGAACTACAAGGAGCTGGGCCTGAACTCAGAGACTTGTGTTGCCTTCAACACCACAAGCCGTGAGCAGGTAATCATCAACACCTGGTACGGTGGTGAGATGAAGAAGGGTATGTTCTCTATGCAGAACTACTATCTGCCGCTGCAGGGTATCGCTTCTATGCACTGCTCTGCCAACACTGATATGGAGGGTAAGAACACCGCTATCTTCTTCGGTCTGTCTGGTACAGGTAAGACCACGCTCTCTACCGATCCTAAGCGTCTCCTCATCGGTGACGACGAGCACGGATGGGACGACGAGGGTGTGTTCAACCTCGAGGGCGGCTGCTACGCTAAGGTTATCAACCTCGACAAGGAGAGCGAGCCCGACATCTACAACGCTATCCGTCGCGACGCCCTGCTCGAGAACGTGACTGTTGATGCTAACGGCAAGATCGACTTCGCAGACAAGAGCGTAACTGAGAACACCCGCGTATCTTATCCTATCGACCACATCGAGAAGATTGCCCAGAAGGTAAATGGCAAGAGCGCAGGTCCTGACGCTAAGAACGTGATCTTCCTCTCTGCCGACGCATTCGGCGTGCTGCCCCCAGTATCTATCCTGACTCCTGAGCAGACCAAGTACTACTTCCTCTCTGGTTTCACAGCTAAGCTGGCTGGTACAGAGCGTGGTATCACAGAGCCTACTCCTACCTTCTCTGCTTGCTTCGGCCAGGCATTCCTCGAGCTGCACCCCACCAAGTATGCTGAGGAGCTCGTTAAGAAGATGGAGAAGAGCGGTGCTAAGGCATACCTCGTGAACACTGGTTGGAACGGCACAGGCAAGCGTATCTCTATCAAGGATACACGTGGTATCATCGACGCTATCCTCGGTGGCGCTATCCTGAAGGCTCCTACCAAGAAGATTCCTTACTTCGACTTCGAGGTTCCCACACAGCTCGACGGCGTGGCTTGGGGCATTCTCGATCCTCGCGACACTTATCAGAACCGCAATGAGTGGGAAGAGAAGGCTAAGGATCTCGCTGGCCGCTTCATCAAGAACTTCAAGAAGTACGAGGGCAACGAGGCCGGTAAGGCACTTGTCGCTGCAGGTCCGAAATTGTAATTGAGGACCGAAAGCAACGAGCATCCTCGATGGTCGTTGCAGGTCCGAAGCTGTAAAGCTCAATTTTTTGACTTACATCAAATAAAGGGTGGTTTCCTCGTGAAATCACCCTTCTTTTATTGCTTACCTCCACAAAAAACCGTACCTTTGCACTTGTAGTCGCGAGATTACGTTTGTATTCATTAGGTTAGTAGTTTTTCCGGCAAAGCCGGTTTTTAAGGTAAAGATTATGTTATTAGATTTTCAAACGACGGTTTTGTTGGCTGCTGTCGCATTTATGACAGTCATGAGCATTGTTACTCTGATGCACACCAACATCCGTTAGGAAGAGTGCGGGGTGAGTGATTCATACCGCACTCTTTTTTTGTGCGAAAACCCTAAACTAACTTAAAATCGGTCAAATTATAACATATTTTCTTTAATTATAAGGTGAAAATGAGTTGAAATTGCAGAAATGTGCGTAAATTTGCAGCCGGATTTCGAAATTTAAGTAGATTAATGAGAAAATTTATCTATACATTGTGCCTTATGGGAGTCACCTCTCTGGGTTTCCTGTCATGTATCGGATCAGACCAGGAGGTGGATATCTACGATGAGGCCTGCATCAGCAGCGTCAGCATTACGGCGATGAGCAAGTTGGAGCATACCTTAGGTGAGGATTGGCAAGATTCCACCTATAAGGTCAAGGTGACCACTTTCCCCACGCTGACCATCGATCAGAAGAACTACAAGATCTACAATACCGACTCACTGCCCTTTGAGAGCGTGATGGACCGTATCCTGCTCTCCATCGAGAAGACCTCCTACAGCGGCGCTATTGTCATCAGGAGCATTGATGGCGAGGACAAGTGGAAGGTCTATAGCAGCACCGACTCCATCGACTTCTCGAAGCCCAGGGAGTTCCGCGTCCTCAACACCGATGGCAGCAAGTACCGCTCCTATCAGGTGAATCTCGTGGCGCATCAGGTGCCCACCAATACGATTCGATGGAAAGAGATGCCGAAAGGGAGCTATCCTACCGCGAAGAAGGGATCAGTCGATTGGGAAAAGGCTGTAAAGGATGCCGGCCTTGCCAAGTTCATCGGCGAAGGCATCTCCGAGGCCTATGCCTTCCGAGCCGACGGACAAATCATGGTAAGCACCGACAAGGGCGTAACCTGGAAAGAAGACCTGATGGACGAAGACAAGTCGCTCGCGCCACTCCAGGACTTCCGCTTCCTGTCGATTCCCTTTGTGGTTGATGCCGACGCCGACTACCAGCTGCTGATCGGCACGACCGGCACTGAGGAAGATAGAGTCACCGACGCCGTGACCGTCTGGCGCAAGATTGCGGAATACGACGACAGCCATCGTCCCTCGAAGTGGGTCTTGATGCCGCTGGAGGAATACAACAAATACTATCTGCCCATCAATGAAAAGTACAGCCTCCTCAGCTTCAACAACGAAATACTGGCCGTCAGCAATAAGGGTACTCGTGTCACCCGTGATGGTGGCATTACCTGGAAGATGGCCAAGCGCTATAAGTTACCATACGATAACCTTGAAGAAATCGTGGCGACAGTCGACGACGAAGACTATATCTGGATCAAGGAGATTGAAAAAGGCAATGTATGGCGAGGCACGTATGTCAAGGAGTAAGAGCGCTGCTGCTCATGGTAGCATGCCTTCCCCTGGCCGCCGTCGCTCAGGAGGATGATGAATACAGAATGGAAATCGGCGCAGGAGCCGGAGCCGTCAGCTACGTCGGCGACTTCAATGGCAACCTGTTCAAAGATATGCAGCCCTGGGGAGCGCTGACCGCCAAATACCACCTCAACCCCCGCATGGCCTTGGCGCTGGCCATCGGCACGGGCAAGATCAAAGGCTCCAGCGACGGAGCCGACACATGGTACCCCATCGAGCCCTACTCGTTCAGCCACCAGCTCACGGAAGCCACGCTGAGATACGAGTACAACTTCTGGGCTTACGGCACAGGGCGCGACTACAGGGGCGCCCGCAGGGTGGTTCCCTTCGTGGCTGCCGGACTGGGCATGGTGCACCATAGCGGAGAGAACAGCGGCGTCACCCTGAGCCTGCCTCTCGGCGCAGGCATCAAGTGGAAGGTTGCCCCGCGACTGAACCTCACGGCGGAATGGGCGATGCGCTTCACGCCAAGCGACTACCTCGACGGCAGGAGCGACGTCTATGGCATCAAGAGCAGCGGACTCTTCAAGAACTCCGACTGCTACAGCGCCTTCCAGATCAGCGTCACCTACGACCTCTGGGTCAGATGTAAAACGTGTAATAACGATAGAGACTAAATATATGAAAGAACTTTTGGACATGAACCGCATTCCTGAGCACATTGCCATCATCATGGACGGCAATGGGCGCTGGGCTACCGAGCGAGGGCTGGATCGTACGTTTGGACACAAGGCCGGTCTCGACACTGTGACAAAGATCACCGCAGAGTGTTCACGCTTGGGGGTGAAGTACCTCACGCTATATACCTTCTCCACTGAAAACTGGAAACGCCCTGCCTACGAGATTGAGGCGCTCATGGGGCTGGTGCTCAACTTCCTGGAGATGGAGCTGTTCACCAACAATAATGTAAAGTTCAAGATGGTGGGCGACTTGCAGAGCCTGCCCGAGAGCGTACAGAAGAAGATCCACTATATGGAAGACCTGACGGCGAAATACGACGGCATGACGCTGGTGGTAGCCCTCAGCTACTCCTCACGTCTGGAGATTGCCAGCGTGGCCCGTCAGATAGCCCTCGAGGTGAAAGAGGGCAAACTCAATGCCGACGAGATCACGGAGGACACTGTCAACGAGCGTCTCTGGACCAACTTCATGCCCGATCCCGATCTCCTCATTCGTACCGGCGGCGAGTTACGCATCTCCAACTATCTGCTCTGGCAGTGCGCCTACTCAGAGTTCTATTTCTGCGACACCTTCTGGCCCGACTTCAATGAGGAAGCACTCTATAAGGCCATCGCCAGCTATCAGAGCCGTCAGCGCCGCTTCGGAAAGACCGAAGCCCAGGTAGAGGAGGAAGAAAAGGTAAAAAAGTAAACGATAAAAAAGTAAAAGGGAGAAAGAAAGTGACTTTCAATATATATATAAATAAGGTATTAGGTATGGTAAAATGGGTTTTACCTTTTTACCTTCTTACCCTTTTACCTTTAAGCGTCGCTGCTCAGGATAAGATCATCAATCCCGACATCAGCTACACGGGCACGCCGCGCAACTGCGAGATTGGCGGTATTGCCGTCGAGGGTGTCGAAGGCTATGAAGACTATGTACTCACCGGTCTGTCAGGTCTCACCGTAGGCCAGAAGATCGAAGTGCCAGGCAACGATATCACCGACGCCGTGAAGCGCTACTGGCGCAACGGTCTGTTCTCGAAGGTCAGCATAACCGCCGACTCCATCGTTGGCTCCAAGATCTACCTCTGCATCCACCTCGCCATGCGCCCGCGCGTCAGTGCCATCCGCTATCACGGCATCAAGAAAGCCGAGCGCGAGGACATGGAGGCCAAGCTCGGCATGGTGAAGGGCATGAGTCTGACGCGCAACGTGATCGACCGTGCCAAGATCCTGGCCAAGAAATACTTCGACGAGAAAGGTTACAAGAATGCCGAAATCGACATCGTGCAAGTCGTGAACCCCGACAACAAGAACCAGGTGCTGCTCGATGTGAACATCGACAAGAAGGCCAAGATGAAGGTGCACAAGATCTACTTCATAGGCAACGAGAAACTCAAGGACAGCAAGATCAAGGGATCGCTCTTCACGAAGGGCGCCTTCGGTAAGATCCACGAGGCAGGCAAGCTCGTCAACACCTTCAAGTCGAAGAAGTTCACCGACGAGCGCTATAAGGAGGCAAAGCAGGCCCTGATCGAGAAATACAACGAGCTGGGATTCCGCGATGCCACCATCCTGGAAGACTCCGTCTCCACCTACGACGAGAAGCACGTCGATGTCTTTGTGCGCATCGATGAGGGCGACAAGTACTACATCCGCGACATCACCTGGGTGGGTAACACCGTCGTCACCACCGACTACCTGAATGCCGTGCTGGGCATGAAGAAGGGCGACGTCTATAACCAGAAGCAGATGAACAAGCGTCTGCGCGAAGACGACGACGCTGCTGGTAACTATTACTACAACAATGGTTACGTCTTCTCCAACATCGACCCTGTCGAGGTGAACATCGACAACGACTCCATCGACATCGAGATGCGCGTGACGGAAGGTCCTCAGGCCCACCTCAACCACATCCGCATCTACGGTAACGACCGCCTCTACGAGGAAGTGGTGCGCCGTGAGTTGCGCACGAAGCCAGGCGACCTCTTCAACAAGGAAGCCCTCACCCGTTCCGCACGTGAAATCGCCTCCATGGGCTTCTTCGACCCAGAGAAGGTCGTTCCCGATATCAAGCCCAACTACGAAGACGGTACCGTCGATGTCAACTGGCAGCTCGAACAGAAGTCCAACGACCAGCTGGAGTTCTCACTCGGTTGGGGACAGACGGGTATCATCGGTAAGATCGGTATCAAGTTCAACAACTTCTCTATCCGCAACCTCTTCGGCAAGAACAAGCTCCATCGCGGCATCCTGCCCTATGGCGACGGCGAGCAGCTCGGCTTCAGCTTCCAGACCAACGGTTCTTACTATAGCTCACTGAGCGCCAACTACGGTACCAACTGGTTTGGCGGCAAGCGTCCTAACAGCCTCAATATCGGTGCCTTCTACTCGAAGCAGTCCGATATCTCGAGCTACTATCGCAACAACTCGTTCTACAACAACTATGCGATGTACAGCTACGGCTACGGCTCTTACAACAACTACTATTACAACTACGACTCTATGCTCGACGACGACAAGACGATGACCGTCTTCGGCGCCAGCATAGGCTGGGGTAAGCGTCTGCGCTGGCCCGACGACTACTTCCAGTTCTCCGCCACCCTCGGCTACACCCGCTACATGCTGCGCGACTGGAGCTACTTCTATATCCACAACGGTAACTGTAACAACATCAACCTGGGCTTCACCCTGTCGCGTACCTCTACCGACAACCAGCTCTTCCCGCGCCGCGGTTCAGAGTTCATAGCCTCTGTCACTCTTACCCCACCCTGGTCGGTCTTCGACGGCAAGGACTACAGCAGTCTGGCCAAGAACACCAATGCAGCCACCTACGAAGACGAGCTTCAGGAGGTCTATCGCTGGATTGAGTACCACAAGTGGAAGTTCAAGAGCCGCACCTTCACAGCCCTCACAGGCGGTCAGAAGTGTTTCGTGCTGATGACGCGCGTCGAGATGGGACTGCTCGGTGCCTACAACAACGACAAGCGCTCACCGTTCGAGACCTTCTACGTCGGTGGTGACGGTATGAGCGGCTACTCCACAGGCTACGCAGAAGAGACCATCGGTCTGCGCGGATATGAGAACGGTTCTATCTCCTACTCTTCAGCCTACGAGGCCATGATGAGAGGCAAGACAATCTCCTCTTACAACTCTTACGCCTACGACCGCTTCACGCTCGAGCTGCGCTACCCCTTCATGCTGGGCAACACCACGATCTACGGTCTGGGCTTCGTCGAAGGCGGTAACGCCTGGGCCAATGCCAAGGACTTCAACCCCTTCAAGATGAAGCGCTCTGCCGGTCTCGGCGTACGTATCTTCCTGCCGATGGTCGGACTGATGGGTATCGACTGGGCCTATGGCTTCGACAACGTCTATACCAACCAGAGCGGCGCACAGTCGCGCGGTGGCAGCAACTTCCACTTCATCCTCGGACAGGAGTTCTAAAGAGGGAAGAGTGATTAGTGAAGAGTGAATAGTGAAGAATTAAAAATAAAATTGAGAGTATGAAAAAAGGTTTGATTTATAATCACATGGGCAGTGGAAATGTGATGTGGAAAGCGATGGTGCTGACGGCACTATTCACTATTCACTATTCACTCTTCACTGCGCAAGCGCAGAAGTTCGCGCTCATCGATATGGAGTACATCCTGAAGAATATCCCCGCCTACGAGCGCGCCAACGAGCAGCTCAGCCAGACGTCTAAGCAGTGGCAGGCAGAGGTCGAGGCCATCACCGTCGAGGCCCAGACCCTCTACAAGAACTACCAGAACGAAGCCGTCTTCCTCTCTAAGGAGCAGAAGAAAGAGCGTCAGGACGCCATCGTCGAGAAAGAGCGTAAGGCCGCCGACCTCAAGAAGAAGTACTTCGGTCCCGAAGGCGAGCTCTTCAAGAAGCGCAATGCCCTGATAGCCCCCATCCAGGACGAGATCTACAATGCCGTCAAGGACATCGCCGACATGCGTGGCTACCAGCTCGTGCTCGACCGTGCCAGCGACTCCGGCATCATCTTCGGCTCACCCCGCATCGACATCTCCTCAGAGGTGCTCCGCAAGCTCGGATATAGCAATTAAAAGGTAAAAGTGTCTAAGATAATAACAATTAAAATTTATAAGAAAATGAAGAAACTGATTATCTGCGCTATTTGCGCAATCTGCGGTCTGACCACCGCCAACGCCCAGAAATTCGGACACGTAAACACTCAGGAGATCATCCAGGCTATGCCTGAGTTCGTCAAGGCTCAGAGCGAGCTGAAGAGCCTGCAGGAGCAGTACGAGGCCGACCTGAAGGCCATCCAGGACGAGATCCAGAAGAAGGGCGAAGCCTTCGAGAAGGAGCAGGCCTCTCTGCCCGAAAACATCAAGCAGCGCCGTCAGCAGGAGCTCCAGGATATGTACCAGAAGTACCAACAGAGCGCCCAGGACAACCAGCAGGCTCTCTACAAGGCTCAGCAGGAGAAGATGCAGGTCGTATCCAGCAAGCTCAACGACGCCATCAAGGCCGTAGGTCAGGAAGGCAACTACGTCTATATCATGCAGACGAACGTTCAGGAGGTCATCCCTTACATCAGCACCACGCTTTCTACCGACGTCACCGCTCAGGTAAAGGCCAAGCTCGGTCTGAAGTAAGACGAGAGAATACCTACTTCTTGTTAATCTGCATGAGCAGACCGTCACAGATGCGCAATGCTTAAAACACCGCGTTTTAGGTATTGCGCATCTTATTTATTCGCCGGACCTTTGTACCCGAATAAATAATATCAACTACGTCAGTTCGGGATAAGAAAGTTGCATAAAAAGTTGGTAATCTGAGATATTTTTTGTACCTTTATATCTGAATTCCAATCACTTATAAAGTACTGCTTTGTTCTAATCTTATCCCGAACTGGCGCATCAAATGCAACTATCATCGGCATAAAAGCATAGAAAAGCCTGTCTTGCTACCTCAGGGGCGCAAAAAGGCGACTCGACGGCGGTTTTGCTTTAACTTATTAGGCAAAAAAAAGTAAATATTCTTCAGAAATCATCAGTTTTCATGTCAATTTGAAGAATGGACGCTGATAATTGATTCTTAAGAAATTTCCAATTTTTGTGTAAAGTGTCACTATTTGGCTTAACTAACAGATAGTAAGCGTGTTAGATATAGTGATACTTTTTCTTGAAGTGTCACTACTATTTTACACAGCAAAACAACTTGTTTTGCTGTGTAAAATGGCACTTCTTCAGTGTTTAGAGGTACTTCCTTTCATAACAAAACAACTTGTTTTGCTTTTTTAGTAGATATCTCTTTATGCCAAAGCCTGCAACTTTTATTGCGCTCCCTATGTCTATAAATCCAAGGAAATAGTATCTAGTTTATCCGTATATGTTAACAAATTTCAAAATAGTGATACTTAGTGTAACTTTTTCACAAAGTATCACTGTATATAAAATATTGAGATTCAGGTAATTACGCTAAAAAGTGACACTTTGAGTATTTTGGACAAAAAAAACTCAAAGTGTAGTGTACTGAATAAGTTGACAAAAATTGAGTTCAACTTATGGGAAGAAATGTAAAGAAATCGAAAGAAGAAAGTTTAGAGATCCTTCGTGAGTATCTGACCACCAATCAGTCTAAACGTTCCATATGCCGAAAATATGGATTAGATCCTAACTGGGTTTCGAGAAATTTGATTAAATTTGCAGTGGCAGACAAGAAAGATGGCATAGCGATGAAGAAATTACCAGGTAACGTAAGTGTTGAGAAGACGTATCGTGATGACGACCGCGATGCTCTCCTAAAGCGTATCCGTGAACTGGAGATAGAGCTTCGTAGGACAGAAATGGCTCGTGATGCCTATGACGAGATGATCCGTCTTGCCGAGCAGTATTACAACATCCCGATAAGAAAAAAATCCGGTGCCAAGTAGTTGAGAGCTTGTCTCAGAAAGCCCGTCCTGGTGGTTGCTATACCAAGACGGCTCTCTGTGAACTACTTGGCATAAGCCGCAACGGCTATTACAAGCATGAAGAGAGCGAGACAGAGTTTGGAATTCTTGTAACGAGCATTGTGATGTACTGTCGTTGGGTTCGCTCAGATAACCGTTTGCCAAAGGCAGGCTGTAGAGAACTTCTGGTACTGTGCCGTGAGTATTTTGGGGACAAGTTCAAGATTGGCCGTGACCGTTTCTACGACGTTCTGCGCGCCAATGGTCTGATGTTACGTCAGAAACAGTATCGTCCCCGCACGACAGACTCGCGCCATCACTTCCATATATACGAGGACCTGTTGAACACGACACCAAAATTTGTGGCAAGGACCTGCGGGCAGATGGCTGTGGCCGACATCACCTACGTACGTTATCGTGACGGGTTTCTATACCTGTCGCTACTGACGGACTGCTACAGTCGCTATATCATCGGATGGTGTCTGAGTCTGACGTTGGAGACGGAAGGGCCACTGGAGGCTCTACAGATGGGGCTGGCATTCTATCGGAGCCACCGCATCGGCACCAAGGAACTCATCCACCATTCCGACAGAGGCATCCAGTATGCCTCGTTCAAGTATACGGATCTGTTGAAGGCAAACAAGATTCGTATCAGCATGACACAGTGTGGAGACCCGCTGCACAACGCGATGGCCGAGAGGGTGAACAATACGGTGAAGAACGAATGGCCATATGCCTATGAGAACCTTGGATACGAGGACTCCATCAAGGCCGTTGGCAACGCTATCACGATGTATAACACGGCAAGACCACATAGCGCACTTGATATGAGAACGCCCCTACAGGCAGTTACCGGCGTCATGTCCAATCCTCTCTTATCACCCACTGAGGCTGACCTTACGCAGATGTCTCTTGGGGGTTCTTCGACCCCCGCCGACGGCATCCCCCCGAGTGTTTTTCATCGTTAAATTCTGTTCATCATGACGTATTCTCGATTTATTGTCCTATCTTTGCCGCCGTAAACCCAAATCAGGAATAACAGAAAAAACTGTCAACCTGAAAGCGAACTAAGCGTTCCAAGTGTCAACTGTCTTAGGAATAAGCAGAACATAGACAAATAATGTAAATAAAATGGTTTGTAAACCAGTATTGAAATTAAGAGTATAAACTGTCAACCTAAATCAGTACACCTCAAAGCCAGATTTCTCCTTTATTTACTGATCATTAAAAGCTAAAGCGTATGACGAAGAAGGAAACTTTTAAGTGGGTTGTGCAGATTATTGCGTCGATTGCGACGGCGATTCTGACAGCGATGGGAACGACCTCTTGTATGGGGTATTAGACAAGAAAAGCGTCTTGGAGTTATTCCAAGGCGCTTTGGCTTTACTACCTTTTTTGGCCCGCTTTTTTTGCCCTGCACTGACCATCAAGGAAGAATGAAGGCACGCAAAAAGCTCTCCGAAAGAGTCGGAAAGGACGATTATGGGCTTAAAAAGGGTGGAAGAAATCAAATTTTTCCAAAATCCCTTCTCTATATTAAAAATAATGTGTATCTTTGTGATTCAAATCAAAACCTACAGAACATGACGAAAAGAATCCTACTTTCGATATTCGCGATGATAGCGCTGACGACTGCTGCGGCGCAAGACGCGGTGAGCGGCTTCCGCTTCGGCTATCTCAGCTACGAGGCAGCCCTGCAGTCGATGGCCGACTACCAGCAGGTGCAGCAGAAGATGGACGCGCTGCGCCAGCAGTTCCAGGCTGAGACACTGCGCGTGGAGGATGAGTTCAACCTGAAGTACGAGGAGTTTCTCGACGGGCAGCGCGACTTCCCGAAGACCATCCTGCAGAAGCGCCAGTCGGAGCTGCAGGAGCTGATGGAGCGTAACATCCGCTTCAAGGAAGAGAGCAAGCAGGAGCTGGAGCAGACGGAGAAACTGCTGATGGCACCGCTGAAGATACGGCTCATCGAACAGCTGGGCACGATAGCCCGCGAGCGCGGCTACGCCTTTATCGTGGATACCGACCAGAAGGCAATGCCCTATATCAACCCCTCGATGGGCGAAGACATCAACCAGATTGTAAAGGATGCTCTCAAGTAAACCAGGCCCCATCGGCATCTTCGACAGCGGCTACGGCGGACTGACCATCCTGCACGGCATCCGACAGCTGCTTCCCGAATACGACTACCTGTATTTGGGCGACAATGCCCGCGCGCCTTACGGTCCGCGTTCATTCGACGTGGTATATGAGTTTACGCGCCAGGCGGTGGTGAAGCTCTTCGAGATGGGCTGCCACCTCGTGATACTCGGCTGTAACACGGCTTCGGCAAAGGCGCTGCGCTCCATCCAGCAGATAGACCTGCCGAAGATCGACCCTGAGCGACGCGTGCTGGGCGTGATCAGACCGACGGCGGAGGTAATCGGCAGTCTGACAAAGACGCGCCATGTGGGCGTGCTCGCCACCGAGGGTACCATCAAGAGCGAGAGCTACAATCTGGAGATCCGCAAGCTCTATCCCGACATCCAGGTGTCGGGCGTGGCCTGTCCGTTCTGGGTGCCGCTGGTGGAATACAACGAGGCAGACTCGCCGGGGGCCGACTATTTCGTGAAGAAGCGTATCGACCAGATCATGCGTCTCGATCCCCAGATTGACACCCTCATCCTCGGCTGCACCCACTACCCGCTGCTGATGCCGAAGATACTGAAATATCTGCCGCAGGGCGTGCGCGTGGTGCCACAGGGGGAGTACGTGGCCGAAAGCCTGAAGTCGTATCTGGAGCGCCACCCGCAGATAGAGCAGCGCTGTGCCAGGAATGGCCGGGTGAACTACCTGACAACGGAGAATCCGGAAAAGTTCAAGGAACAGGCCCAGATCTTCCTCCACGAACCCGTCGAAGTGGAGAACATCAGTCTCGGATAAAAAGGGAAGAGAGATATAAAGAGTTGCCTGTGCTTCACCCCAGCAGGCGCCGGGCGAAGTAGCGCACCGGATACCAGACGGCGAGGAAGCCCACGATGAGGACTGTGAAGAAGATGATTACGATATCCCACGGATGGACGCTGACGGGATAGGCATTGACAACGAATGAGCCGCTCGAAGAGCCCAGTGTCACAAGGCCGAACTGCTGCTGAAGCCAACATAGCAACAGTCCCACCAGGATACCACTAACAGCACCGATGGCTGAGATCATGCGCCCCTCAAAGAGAAAGATCCGCACAATCTGATGATCGCTGGCCCCAAGGTTACGGAGCGTGACAACATCATTCTTCTTGTCGATGATCAACATCGAGAGGGAGCCGATGATGTTGAAACAGGCCACCATGAGGATAAACGTGAGGAAGATATAGGCAATAAACTTCTCTACCTTCATGATCTTGAAGGTGTCGTCCTGCTGTTCAAAACGGTCCTTCACAGTAAAACGATCACCACAAAGATCGGCAATCTCAGACTTGGTACGATCGAAGTTGCTGCCAGGCTTGAGCCTCAGCTCCAGCGACGAGAGCATGCCCTGCTGGTCGAAGATGCGACGGGCAAAGGAGATACTCGTCAGGATATAGTTCTTGTCGTATCTAGCCTGCTTCACATTGAAAAGCACACTGGGGGAGTAGAGCTGGTCTTCCTCGAAAGCCTCTTCGGGAGCCGTCATATCAAACTGTCCCTCACGGCGGGGGGCATAGATCTTCAACGGATATTGGTATGTGTATCCAGTGGCTAGTGACTCGGCCAAGCGGATACCCAAGATGCCATAATCCATATCAGCAGCATGGAGGATGAACTCACCATCGCCAACCAGAATATCATTGATATGAGTGAGACTGTCGAAGTTGTCCTCCACACCCTTGACCATCACCATCGCCTGACGACCGTTATAGATGGCGAGCGCCTGATCCTCGACACATTCGGTGGCAACCTCGATCTCAGGCAGTTGGCGTATCTGCGTGAGCACGGGGTCGTCGGCAGCCACCGTCTTACCCTTCACGGGCTCTACCTTCAACTGGGGGTCGAAGGAGGTGAAGAAGGTAGCCACGAGATCATGGAAACCGTTGAACACACTGAGCGTGACCACAAGGGCCATCGTGGCAACGGCCACCCCTACGACAGAGATGGCACTGATGATATTGATGGCATGAGTCGATTTCTTGGAGAAAAGGTAGCGCCGTGCGACGAAAAACGGGAAATTCATTTCTTTAAGAGTTCGTCGATATGCTCGATATAGTCGAGAGAGTCGTCGATGAAGAATCGCAACTCAGGGATGATGCGCAACTGGTTACGTACGCGCGTACCTAATTCATATCTTACCGCCTTGTTGCTGGCATTGATATTGGCCAGTATCTCCTGTCCCTTCTCAGAGGGGAAGATGCTGAGATAGGCGGTGCATATACTGAGGTCGGGCGAGATCTTGACCCGCGTGACACTGACCATCGTGCCATGAGTGGCACGGGTCTGCTGCTGGAATATAAGTGACAGCTCTTTTTGGAGAAGCCGTGCAATCTTGTTTTGTCTTGTCTCTTGCATAATATACTAATTATTTCATCATTTCATTTTTTCCTTATCAACGTCAGGCCATCACGCAACGGGAGAATCACTTGCTCCACGCGGGCGTCGGCAGCAATATAATCGTTGAAGGTCTCGATGCCTTGTGTCTGACGATCGTGGTCGTAGGCATGATCGACGACATGCCCGTCCCAGAGCGTATTGTCGGCGAGGATAAAACCGCCCGGCTTCAGCAAGCTCATCACCATCTCGTAGCACGCACGATAGGTACGTTTGTCGCCGTCGATGAAAGCCATATCAAACATGAGGCCGAGTTTCGGGGCTTCCGTCAGTGCGTCGCCGATGATAAAGGTAATCCTATCAGCCACAGGAGAACCTTCTATCCAAGGACGGGTGAAATCCTCCATCTCATCGTTGATCTCGAAAGTGTAGAGATGTCCGTCACCAGTGAGTCCCTCTGCCATCGAGATAGCGCTGTAGCCGCTGAACGTACCCACCTCGAGAATACGCTCAGGCCGTATCATCTGAACCAGCATCTTCAGCAGTCTGCCCTGCAGATGGCCGCTGGCCATGCGTCCATGAATCGTATGGATGTTCGTGGCGCGCCAGAGACGATAGAGGTAGTCGGGTTCCGGCTCCGTATGGGCAAGGATGTAATCCTCCAAAGCGTCGCTGCCCATAACCACTACTGATTGGCTAACGCGGCAACAGCCAGACGATAGGAGTCGAGCCCGAAACCACAAATGACACCCAGACAAGCACAGCTGATGAGCGACTTATGGCGGAACTCCTCACGCTTGTGGACATTCGAGATGTGGACTTCGATGACGGGACAGCGCAACGAGCGGATACAGTCTTGAAGCGCCACACTGGTATGCGTATAGGCGCCGGCATTCAGCACGATACCGTCGTAGCCGCCGAAGAAACCCGTCTCCTGCATCTTATTAATCAGCTCACCCTCGATGTTGCTCTGATAATAGTCTATCTCGACATCGGGGAAGCATTCACGCAGTTTAGGCAGGTAGCTGTCAAACGACTCCGAGCCATAGATGCCCGGCTCACGTTGGCCCAGTAAATTGAGGTTCGGTCCATTGATAATCTGAATCTTCATTGCCATAATGTTATATAACAGGTGCAAAGATACGAAATAATTCATAATTGATGGACGATAATTCCATTTTTTTTAGTATTTTTGCGGCATTATTGCTAAAGATGGAGAAAGATATCGTCAAGAACTACGTACGCTACCTGAAGCTACAGCGCAACATGTCGGGCAACACGCTCGACGCCTATCAGCGTGATCTGCGCAAGCTGCTCGACTACCTGGAGCACGAGGGGAAAGACGTGCGCGAGGTGACACTTGAAGACCTGGAGCACTTCTCTGCCGGACTGCACGATATCGGCATCCACGCCCGCTCGCAGTGTCGCATCCTGAGCGGCGTCAGGAGTTTCTTCCGTTTTCTGCAACTTGACGGCTACCGTGACGACGACCCAACAGAACTTCTGGAGTCGCCCCAGATCGGCGAGCACCTGCCTGAGGTGCTGACACCCGAAGAAATCGACAGACTAGAGGCAAGCATCGATTTGTCGAAATGGGAAGGGCATCGCAACAGAGCTATCATCGAAGTGCTGTTCTCCTGTGGACTGCGCGTCAGCGAACTAACTAACCTGAAGTTGTCGAACCTCTATCTGGAGGAAGAATTCGTGCGCGTTTTCGGCAAGGGCTCGAAGGAACGGCTGGTACCTATCTCGCAGAAGGCCATCCAAGAGCTGAAATACTGGTTCGACGACCGTCAGCACATGGACATCAAGTCTGGCGAAGAGGACTATGTGTTCCTGAATCGTCGCGGGGCACACCTGACACGCACGATGATCCTGATCATGATCAAGCGGCAGGCAGAGGCCGCCGGCATCCAGAAGACCATCTCCCCCCACACCCTACGCCACTCATTCGCCACCGCCCTGCTCGAAGGGGGCGCCGACCTGAGGATCATCCAGGCGCTGCTTGGCCACGAGAGTATCGGCACCACTGAAATCTACACCCATATTGACACTTCGACGCTCAGGAAAGAGATATTGGAGCATCACCCCAGGAATATGAAGAAATAAAAATTTTCACTATTCACTATTCATTATTCACTACTTTTTCGTACCTTTGCACCAAAATTAGAAAGATATGTCATACTTATTTTCATCAGAATCAGTTTCAGAAGGTCATCCCGACAAAGTGGCTGACCAGATTTCAGACGCCATTCTGGACCAATTCCTTGCCTACGACGACAAGGCCCGCGTGGCCTGTGAGACCTTTGTGACGACAGGCCAGGTCGTCATCATGGGCGAAGTGCGCAGCGATGTTTATATCGATCTGCAGACCATCGCCCGCAATACCATCAAGCGCATCGGCTATACGAAGGCCGAGTACCAGTTCGACGGCGACTCGTGCGGTATCCTGAGCGCCATCCACGAACAGAGCCAGGACATCAACCGCGGCGTGGATAACGGCAACGAGGAGGAGCAGGGTGCCGGCGACCAGGGCATGATGTTCGGCTATGCCACTAACGAGACAGAGAACTATATGCCGGTGAGTCTTGACCTCGCCCACCTTATTGTGCGCACACTGGCGGATATCCGCAAGGAAGGCAAGGAGATGACTTATCTGCGCCCCGACGCCAAGAGTCAGGTAACAATCCAATACAGCGAAGAAGGCATCCCCGAGCGTATTGATACCATTGTCGTATCGACACAGCACGATGAGTTCGACACCGACGACGAGCGGATGCTCGCCAGAATCAAAGACGACGTGATGAACATCCTGATTCCAAGGGTGAAGCAGCAGATACACTCCCAGAAGGTGCTTGATCTGTTCGGACTTGATATCAAATATTTCGTGAACCCCACAGGCAAATTCGTCATCGGAGGCCCCCACGGCGATACCGGTCTGACAGGCCGTAAGATTATCGTTGACACTTACGGAGGCAAAGGTGCTCACGGTGGTGGTGCCTTCTCGGGTAAGGACTCCTCAAAAGTGGACCGCTCTGCTGCCTATGCAGCCCGCCACATCGCCAAGAACATGGTGGCTGCAGGCGTAGCCGACGAGATGCTCGTACAGGTAAGCTATGCCATCGGCGTGGCCAAGCCCATGAACATCTACGTCAACACCTATGGCCGTAGCCGTGTAGCGATGAGCGACAGCGAAATCGCCAAGAAGATAGAGGGGCTTTTCGACCTGCGTCCCAAGGCTATCGAGCGTTCACTGAAACTTCGCCAGCCCATGTACAGTGAGACAGCTGCCTACGGACACATGGGCCGCAAATCGGAAATCATCAAGAAGACCTTCACGAGCCACTATCACGAAACAAAGATCATGGACGTAGAACTCTTCACATGGGAGAAACTCGACCGTGTAGAGGATATCCGCAAGGCATTCGGCTTGTAAAAGAGAAATGACACAGCTGGATAGTATCTTTACCAGTGATGCCACTACCGTCATCAGCGACAGTGTGGCTATAGAAGAGACCATACCGCAGACACCTGTTCAGGTGCTGCGGTTGTTGCCTAAAGATACTACCTCTGTCGAATTGCCTCAATACTACCGCGAGGGGCAGTTCGTTGGCGACACGCTCTATTATCAGGAAGTGGATGCCGGGGACTATGGTGTGTCAGGTACGCCACTTGCACACATGGCTGTACACGACGACCTCATCACACTGTTGCTGCTCGGCTGCCTGCTGTTCTTCTGCTTTACCCTCTCCCACTTCTGGGACTTCTTTACCAGACAGACAGAAGCACTATTCTATTCCCGCAAGTCAGAACAGGCCGAAGGTACCGGCATTGAGTTTCAGATCATGCTGGGATTGCTGGCTGTCAGTTGTTTGGTGTGCAGCATACTCTACTACCTGTATGCGATGATCTTCGTTTCGGAAACCTATATCCTGTCATCGGAGTACCTTTTATTGGCAATCATTTTCGCAGTATTTGTGGGTTATCATGCCCTGCGATTCCTTGCCTATCATCTTGTCAATATCACCTTCTTCGGTAGTCGATTGGATAAAAAATTCTTGACATCCATGCTCTTCCTTTCCGACGTGGTGGGCATCCTGCTGCTGCCTGGAGTCTTCTTGTTGTCATATTCTGAGTTTTCTGCATTTTCGATGATTATTTATGCGGGATTCGTAGTCTTTTTAGTTAAAATCCTGTCCTTTTACAAGTCATATGACATCTTTTTTAAAAGAAATGCGTATTTTCTGCAAATAATTTTGTACTTTTGCACCCTCGAAATCATACCTTTAGTCATGCTTATCAGCGGACTATCGGCTATCGTGGACATTTTGAAAGTAAATTAATTAGACACAATGATTAAGAAGATTCTGGTTTCACAACCAAAACCAACTAGCGAGAAATCACCCTATTTTGATATCGCTAAACGATTTGGGGTAGAATTGGTGTTCCGTCCCTTTATTAAGGTAGAGGCCATTACCTCAAAGGAGTTCAGAGCCCAAAAGGTAAGTATTCTCGACTATACAGCCATTGTCTTCACCTCTCGCCACGCCATTGACCATTTCTTCAATATGGCCAAGGAGTTGCGACTGGCCATTCCTGAAGACATGAAGTACTTTTGTGTCACAGAAACCATCGCCCTGTATATCCAGAAATACGTTCAGTATCGCAAACGTAAGGTGTTCTTTGGTGAGACGGGTCGTGTAGATGACCTGATCCCAACCATGGTGAAGCACAAGACGGAGAAGTATCTCGTGCCGATGAGTGATGTCCACAACGACAGTCTTTCCAACCTGCTCGACTCCAAGAAGCTGACACACAGGGAGGTGGTCATGTACAAGACCGTAAGTAATGATTTCACCCCAGAGGAGGTCAAGAGTTTCGACTACGATATGCTGATCTTCTTCAGCCCGTCGGGTATTGAGTCGCTGACAAAGAACTTCCCCAATTTCAAGCAAGGCGACATTGCAATTGCTACATTTGGTCCCACAACAGCCAAAGCAGCCAAGGAAGCAGGACTTCGCCTCGACATCGAGGCACCATCGGAGAAATATCCTTCAATGACTGGTGCCCTGCAGCACTATCTGATTGAGATAGAAGACTAAGCATGATGACGACGGCTGCTCCCACTTTCAAGAAGCAGGAGCGCATCGTCAGCAACAAGCTGATAGAGACGCTCTTCGAAAAAGGTGACAGCCAGTCGCTGGCAACCTTTCCTATCAGGACTGTGTATGCCTTACAAGAGCATTCGGGGAAGGGAGCATCAGTACAGATCCTCATCAGTGTACCCAAGAAGCGATTCAAGCATGCCGTTGATCGTAACAGAGTCAAGCGACAGATACGGGAATCATATCGTAAGCACAAGACTGTCGTTACTGATAGCGTACCAGAAGGTAAGCAACTGCTCATCGCATTCATCTGGCTCTCAGACAGACACTTCGGCTCAGACGAGATAGAAAAGCGCATTGTCTCACTGCTACGGAAAATGGCCGATAGACTATGAATAAACTGTCGCACCTGATAGCCATGATACTGGTTTTGCCCATACGGTTCTACCAGATTTGTATCTCCCCACTGCTGGGGCCGTCGTGCCGGTTTACGCCTACCTGCAGTGAATATGCGAAACAGGCCATCCTGAAACATGGACCCATCAAAGGATTAGGACTGGCTATCTGGCGAATATTAAGATGCAACCCATGGGGCGGCTCGGGCTACGACCCGGTTCCTTAGAGGATCCTGGGCAATCCTAGGCAATCCTAGAAACATTAAATAAAAATAAAGATATATGAGAAACTTTGTTGAAGAACTGAAATGGCGCGGCATGCTGGCACAGATGATGCCCGGCACCGAGGAACTGCTACAGAAAGAGATGGTGACAGCCTACTTGGGTACTGACCCTACGGCCGACTCACTGCATATCGGACACCTGTGCGGTATCATGATGCTGCGTCACCTTCAGCGCTGTGGCCACAAGCCCATCATCCTCGTTGGTGGTGCCACAGGTATGATTGGCGACCCTTCGGGCAAGAGCCAGGAGCGTAACCTGCTAAACAACGAGACACTCTACCACAACCAAGAGTGCATCAAGAAACAAGTAGCCAAGTTCCTCGATTTCGAATCCAAGGAACCCAACGCTGCCGTGATGGTCAACAACTATGACTGGATGAAGGACTTTACCTTCCTCGACTTCGCACGTGAGGTAGGAAAGCACATCACCGTCAACTACATGATGGCCAAGGAAAGCGTGCAGCAGCGCCTGAACGGTACGGCTCGCGACGGCCTCAGCTTCACAGAGTTCACCTACCAGCTACTGCAGGGCTACGACTTCCTCTATCTCTACCAGCACTATGGCGTGAAACTCCAGCTCGGTGGCAACGACCAGTGGGGTAACATGACCACAGGTACGGAGCTCATCCGCCGCACCCTCGGCAATGAGGTAGAGACCTTCGCCCTCACCTGCCCGCTTATCACCAAGAGCGATGGTAAGAAGTTCGGTAAGACAGAGAGTGGCAACATCTGGCTCGATCCCGCACGTACCACTCCTTATAAGTTCTATCAGTTCTGGCTCAATGTCAGTGACGAGGACGCAGAGCGCTACATCAAGATTTTCACCTCACTCGATAAGGAGACCATCGATGCCCTCATCGAAGAGCACAAGCAGGACCCCGGACGTCGCGTGCTTCAGAAGCGTCTCGCAGAAGAGGTGACTGTGATGGTTCATTCAAAGGAAGCCCTCGACACAGCTATTGAGGCCTCGAACATCCTCTTCGGAAAAGCTACCAAAGAAGGACTGGAGAAACTCGACGAGCAGACACTACTTGACGTCTTCGACGGTGTACCCCAATTTGAGATTGGCAAGGATCAGCTCGGACAGCCAGCCATCGAGATGCTGACAACGGTGGCTCCCGTCTTCCCATCCAAGGGTGAAATGCGCAAGATGGTACAAGGCGGCGGTGTATCTCTGAACAAGGAGAAGCTGACTGATCAGAACCGCGCCATCACCGCTGAAGACCTCATCGACGGCAAGTATCTGCTGGCCCAGAAAGGCAAGAAGAATTACTACTTGCTGATTGTGAAGTAATATTTAGCTGCAAAATTTTGGTACTTCAAATAAAATTAGTACCTTTGCAGCCGAATTGGACGATGGTGTAATGGTAACACTACAGGTTTTGGTTCTGTCATTCCCGGTTCGAATCCGAGTCGTCCAACAGAAGAAGAAGGGATTTGCAATGAGCAAATCCCTTCTTTTTATCATTTTTAAGTATTCTTTTTTTGTCAACCGCATAATATTTAGTAATTTTGCACGCAGACAAATCCGGAAATGATGAAAACTAACTACGAAATAAGATATGCAGCCCACCCCGAGGATGCCAAGCACTACGACACAGCTCGTCTTCGCCGTGATTTCCTGATGGAGACAATCTTCGTCCCTGACGAGGTCAACATGGTCTATTCCATGTATGACCGCATGATTGTGGGCGGAGCGATGCCCGTTGCAGAAAGCCTGAGACTGGAGGCCATCGACCCGCTGAAAGCGGAATACTTCACCCAACGCCGCGAACTCGGTATCTACAACGTAGGTGGAGCCGGAACCGTGAAGGTTGGCGAGGAGACTTTCGAACTTGACTTCAAGGAGGCCCTCTATATCGGGCGTGGAGACCGCGAGGTCGTCTTCAGCAGCAAGGATGCCGCCAGTCCCGCTAAGTTCTACTTCAACTCCACCACCGCCCACAAAGAATATCCCTGCAAGAAGATTACGAAGCAGGATGCCGTTGTGGCACACATGGGTTCGCTGGAGATGTCGAACGAGCGCAACATCAACAAGATGATTGTGAATCAGGTGCTGCCCACCTGTCAGCTGCAGATGGGCATGACCGAACTGGCACCAGGCTCCGTATGGAACACGATGCCCGCCCACGTGCACAGCCGCCGCATGGAGGCCTATTTCTATTTCGAGCTGCCAGAGGATCAGGCCGTCTGCCACTTCATGGGCGAGCCACAGGAGACGCGCCATATCTGGATGCACGGCGACCAGGCCGTGCTCTCACCGGAATGGAGCATCCATAGCGCTGCAGCCACACACAACTACACCTTCATCTGGGGCATGGGCGGCGAGAATCTTGACTATGGCGACCAAGACTTCTACAAGATCACAGATTTAAAATAACAACTTCTTAAAACAAAACAAATTATGGCAAATCTATTTTCACTCGAAGGTAAGAACGCCTGGATCACCGGCGCATCTTACGGAATCGGTTTCAACATTGCCAAGGCTTTCGTAGCCGCAGGCATCAAGAACATCATCTTCAACGACATCAACGAGGCAGCTCTCGAGCGTGGTCTGGCCAACTATAAGGAGGCTGGCATCGAGAACGTGAAGGGCTATGTGTGCGACGTGACAAAGGAAGACGACGTGAAGGCCCTCGTAGAGAAGATCCACCAGGAGGTAGGTCAGATCGACATCCTCGTAAACAATGCCGGTATCATCAAGCGCATCCCCATGCACGAGATGAAGCGCGCTGAGTTCCAGCAGGTCATCGACATCGACCTCGTCGGTCCGTTTATCGTCAGCTCAGCCGTCATCCCCGAGATGATGGAGCGCCGCGAAGGTAAGATCATCAACATCTGCTCTATGATGTCGGAGCTAGGCCGCGAGACCGTATCAGCTTATGCAGCAGCCAAGGGTGGTCTGAAGATGCTGACACGTAACATCTGCTCAGAGTATGGTGAGTACAACATCCAGTGTAACGGTATTGGCCCAGGCTACATCGCCACACCGCAGACCGCTCCGCTCCGTGAGCGTCAGCCAGACGGCAGCCGCCACCCGTTCGACAGCTTCATCTGCGCCAAGACACCTGCAGGACGATGGCTCGAGCCTTCAGAGCTGGGCGGTCCCGCTGTGTTCCTCGCATCACATGCTTCTGACGCAGTCAACGGACATATCCTCTATGTTGACGGCGGTATCCTCGCCTACATCGGCAAGCAGCCTAAGTAAGAAAGAATACATAAGAAAAGGCCGGAGCTCCAACAAGAAGCTCCGGCTTTGCTTTTTTATTACAAAATGGATTTAGAGAGCATCAGCGAGCTCAGCACCTGGCTTGAACTTAGCGACCTTCTTAGCAGCGATCTTAATCTTCTGCTTTGTCAGAGGATTGATACCCTCACGAGCTGGGCGCTCGTTTACGCTGAATGTACCAAAACCAACAAGAGCAACCTTGTCACCAGCAACAAGAGCGTCCTTAATAGCTGCTACAGTAGCGTCAAGAGCCTTCTTTGCGTCAACCTTTGAGATGCCAGCACCTGCTGCAATCTTCTCTACCAATTCTGTTTTGTTCATAATCTTGATAAATTTAATGAATTATTAATAGTAATTTAAAGTGGTTTAGTCGAATTTTTTGGCAAATATAGTAGAAAGTATTTATAAAAACAACAAAAAACCAGAAAAAATTCATTTTTTCATAAAAAATAGTTGTATTTGAGGGGTTTTCAACACAAAAAAGAGATATTTTTCGTATTTTTGCAGCAAATTTCGAAAAAAGAAGAAAAAAGAGACAACAGAATCATTAAACAGTAAACGACATGATGTTCCGCATACCTACCGTTACAAAGAATCTGCTGATCATAAACTTGATCGCATTCATCGCCACGCAAGTATTCCTGTTGCGCGGTATAGATTTAGCTGACATTGGTGGCCTTCATTTCTTCATGGCCAGCAATTTCCATTATTACCAACTTATATCCTACCTTTTCCTGCATGCCGGATTCATGCATATACTTAGTAATATGTTTGGTTTGTGGATGTTTGGCTGTGTCATTGAAAATGTATGGGGACCGAAGAAATTCCTTTTTTATTACATTACGTGCGGTATCGGTGCTGGAATCCTGCAAGAAATAGCCCAGCTGGGATCGTTCTATATGACTATTATTGAACAAGTTCCGCAGGCCACATTGGGGATGGTAATAGAATATGGCGCACAATACGCCTCTGCCCTCAATGCCTGGACTACCATCGGTGCTTCTGGAGCCGTCTATGCTGTTATCCTCGCATTTGGAATGACATTTCCAAACGAGCGTCTGTTTATCATACCGTTCCCCTTTCCGATTAAAGCGAAGTGGTTCGTATTAGGTTATGTAGCCATCGAATTCTTCTCTGCCCTCGGCTCTTCCGGCGACGGCGTAGCCCATACTGCCCATCTTGGCGGTATGCTCTTCGGCTATTTGATGATACGATACTGGAACAGACATCCCGACTCCGGATACGACCGAGGCAGGGGACAACAGTTCTTTGAGAACCTGAAACGCAACTTCGAGCAGCGCCAGCAACAAAGCAAGTCTCACGACCATTCGAATATGCATGCGGAACGAGGTGGTTCGAAAGCTGACGATATGGAATTCAATGCCCGTAAAAAGCAGAATCAGGAAGAGATTGACGCTATCCTCGACAAGATCCGCAAGAGTGGTTACGATAGCCTGACTAAAGAAGAAAAACAGAAACTCTTTGACGCCAGCAACCAGCGATGATCAAACAACTCAAGACATTCACGGTGAACGTCGTTGCAGGTGCCAATGTAGCAACTGTACTGCTTATGCTGGCATCGGGTTATGCGGACCGTATCAACCCTATATCCCACCCGATGCTGTCGAATCTGGGGATGCTTTTCCCATTCTTCCTGATTGCCAATCTGCTGTTTATCTTCTTTTGGCTTACGTTTAAATGGAAGAAAGTATGGATTCCTATCATCGGTTATGCACTGGTATATTATCCGCTCACCATCTATATGCCGATACATAGTGAGCAGGAGGTTCCGGATGGCACTATCAAGGTGATATCCTACAACGTCTGCCAATATGGAGGCAACTTCAAGTATGAACAGGGATTCGACACCGTTTACAACTATCTGAAGCGCCAAGACGCAGACATCGTCTGCATACAGGAAGATGTGGATACATGGCGCAGGTTCGTCTTCCAGCGATACAGCAAGATATATCCCTATAACGATACGATCTACTTCACTAAAAACGGCAGCCCGAATTGTGCAGGGATCCACACCAAGTATCCCATCCTAAAGCGCGAGCGCATCTACTACCCGTCGAATGCCAATGGCTCGGTGGCCTATTATCTCAAGGTGGGCAAAGATACGCTACTCGTGATAAACAACCATCTGGAGACCACGAACTTGTCCTCAGAAGACAGGAGTCGATACAAAGAGATGATCAAAGGCAAGATGGAGCGCGACGATGCCAAGCAAGAATCGAAGCTGCTGTTGGACAAACTGGGCAAAGCCGCTGCCAAACGAGCCGCTGGTGCCGATGCCGTACATGCCTATATCGAGTCGCATCGCCAATACCCGATGATTGTATGTGGTGATTTCAACGACAACCCCATCTCATACTCGCATCGTACCATCGCCCAGGGCTTGAAAGACTGTTTCGTGGAGACAGGCAAAGGACTTGGTTTGTCATATAATCAGAAAGGCTTCTTCTTTCGCATTGACCACATTTTATGTTCTGAACATTTTGAACCATACAATTGCGAGATAGACAGCAAAATGGATGCAAGTGACCATTATCCTATCATTTGCAGGCTAAAATATGCCCATAATCCTTAAAAAATGTACGAAAATCGCCCATAAATTTTTCCTTGTCTAAAAAAATGTCTATATTTGCACGCTAAAATGGCCGCGAACAGAATAAAATAATAATAAATAACATCAAAAATTAAAATGCAAAACAAAGGAATTGTAAAATTTATCGCAGTGCTTTTGATTCTCGTGTGCTGCTTCTACCTTTCCTTCTCATTCGTGACACGCCATTACGAGAGTAAGGCTGCTGCTATGGGTGAGCAGGCAGGTGCGGAGTACCTCGACTCAATCAACAACGAGAAGGTGTATATGGGCATCTACTCTCTGAAGCAGTGCCGTGAGATGGAGATTGGCCTGGGTCTTGACCTGAAAGGCGGTATGAACGTTATCTTGGAGGTGTCAGTGCCCGACGTTGTTGACGTACTTGCTGACCACAAGACCGATGCCGCCTACAAGAAGGCTATGGAGCTTGCCAAGAAGGAAGAAGAGACAAGTCAGGCAGACTTCGTATCTCTGTTCATCAAGTATTGGAAACAGGAAGGCAACGGCCGTCCTCTCGCTGCCATCTTTGCTACTCAGCAGATGAAGGGCAAGGTAAGCACTCAGAGCTCTGACTCAGAGGTAGAGGAAGCCATCCGCGCTGAGGTCCAGAGTGCCGTTGACAACTCATTCAACGTAGTCCGTAACCGTATCGACAAGTTCGGCGTTGTTCAGCCGAACATCCAGAAGCTCGAAGGTCAGAGCGGCCGTATCATGGTGGAGATGCCTGGTATCAAAGAGCCTGAGCGCGTACGTAAGCTGCTTCAGGGAAGCGCAAACCTTGAGTTCTGGGAGACTTATAACAGTCAGGAGATCACTCCCCTGCTCGCTCAGTTGAACCAGCGCTATGCCGCAACGGGTGGTCAGGCTGTGGAAGAGGATACGACTGCTGTTGCTGAGAATGCAGAGGCTGCAGCCGACACCGCCAAGGCAACAACTGGCGACCTGGCAGCCAAGCTGGCTAAGAAGGACAACAAGGCTGCTGACAACAAAGCTGCCGAACTGGCAAAGAAGCAGAACCCGCTGTTCGCCATCTTCCAGCCTACACAGGGCAATACACTTGCCGTTGTGGGATATGCTAATGCTCGTGATACCGCTGAGATCAATAAGATTATCTACTCTGAACTGGCAAATCAGATCCTGCCTGCTGAGCTGAAGCTCCGCTGGGGTGCTAAGCCTGAGGATTTCGGTGGCCAGAACACGAAGGGTGACATCTTTGAGCTCTATGCTCTGAAAATCACTGAGCCCAGTGGCCGTGCTCCACTGGAAGGTGATGTCATCACCAGTTCAAAGGATGATTTCGAACCCAACTCTGGACGTCCTTGCGTATCTATGCAGATGAATTCTGACGGTGCTCGTCGCTGGAGCCAGATTACCAAGCAAAACATTGGTAAGGCCGTAGCTATCGTGCTCGACGACGCTGTCTATACAGCTCCCCGTATCCTCAGCCAGATTGACGGTGGTAACTCTCAGATCACTGGTAACTTCACTATTGAGGACACCAAGGACCTTGCAAACACACTGAACTCTGGTAAGATGCCAGCTCCTACCCGTATCGTGCAGGAAGAGGTGGTTGGTCCGTCACTGGGTGCACAGTCTATCCAGCAGGGTATCATCTCGTTCATCGTAGCCTTCGTGCTGCTGATGATCTACATGATCATGCTTTACGGCTTTATCCCAGGTATCCTGTCTGATATCGCCCTGCTCTTCAACCTGTTCTTCACACTCGGTATCCTGACCTCATTCCAGGCCGCACTGACGATGCCTGGTATCGCCGGTATCGTGCTGACACTGGGTACGGCTGTGGATGCCAACGTGCTGATCTATGAGCGTATCAAGGAAGAGCTGAAGAAGGGACTCAGCGTAAAGGAAAGCCTCAATAAGGGTTACTCTAACGCTTTCAGCGCTATCTTCGACTCTAACTTCACATCACTCATCACAGGTATCATCCTGCTCTACTTCGGTACAGGTCCTGTGAAGGGTTTCGCCACAACCTGGATCATCGGTATTCTCGTATCCTTCTTCACTGCCGTATTCATGACGCGTGTCGTCTATGACCACATGCTGAGCAAGGACAAGTGGACAAACCTCACCTTCGTGACAGGCTATTCGAAGAATCTGATGCAGAACGCCCACTACAACTTCATGGGCATATACAAGAAGACCTTCACCATCTGGGGCATCGCCGCCATCATCTTCTGCGGTTCGTTCGCCGTTCGCGGCCTGAGCCGGAGCATCGACTTCACCGGTGGCCGCAACTATGTCGTAACACTCGACAAGGAGACACACGTTGAGGATGTTCGCCTTGCACTGACAGGCGCCTTCATCAACACCATGGGCGAGAATCAGGGTAAGGAGGCTAACACCAGCGTCATCGCCCTGGGTACCGACGGCAAGACGGTACGTATCTCAACCAACTGGGACATCGAATCGAATAATCCAGACGTTGACGACCAGGCAGAGACCATTCTCTTCAACACACTGAAGAAAGCTGGTATGGTAAGCCAGGAGAGCGTGGATGCCTTCAAGAATCCGGATATCCGTCAGGGCGGATCTATCATTTCTTCTGCAAAGGTAGGTCCTTCTGTGGCTAAGGACATCACGTATGGTGCTATCATCTCTGTCGTGATTGCCCTCGTCGCCATCTTCCTGTACATCCTGCTCCGCTTCCGTAACGTAGCATTCTCTGTAGGTTCAACAGTAGCATTGGCTCTTGACGCCCTCGTTGTGATCGGTTTCTACTCTGTACTGTGGGGTTGGGTTCCGATGTCGCTCGAGATCGACCAGACGTTCATTGGTGCTATCCTGACGGTGATCGGTTACTCTATCAATGATAAGGTGGTGGTATTCGACCGCATCCGTGAGAACTTAGGCCTGTATGGCAAGCGCGATCGGCAGCAGCTGTTCAACGACTCACTGAACCAGACATTGGCTCGTACCATCAACACCTCTGTAACGACTTTGATCGTGTTGCTGGCTATCTTCATCCTTGGTGGTGACAGCATCCGTTCGTTCTCGTTCGCAATGATCCTGGGTGTCGTATTCGGAACACTGTCTTCACTCTTCATCGCAGCGCCAGTAGCCTACCTGACACTGGGCCGCAGCATTAAGGAGGAAGAGATTGAGATTCCCGAGCCTGCCAAGAAGTAAGGTCACAGACCTCATTATATAGGAAAACAGGGCGCATCAGATTACAGATGCGCCCTGTTTTTTGATATTGATAGACAAAAAGTAGCATTTTGACGATATTAGCCTAAAATTCCAATCAAACAAGCGTGGATTTCCCACAAAAATTGCTACCTTTGCAACCCAATGCTCAACACAATTATCACCTCCGCACCAATGTATATCTGTGGCACCCTATCGGTATTACTGGGCCTCAGCATATGCAACAGATGGGACAGAGCGCGTTTTCTGCTACTCATTTTCATGTTGGCTGCTACCTTATTATATATGGGGCACCTCACTTTCTTCAATCGTATCATTTCAGTCATCCCTATAACAGACACACTCTATTGCTTCTGCAACCCCGCTGTTTTCCCGTTATTCTTAATCTATATCGAGGAACTGGTGCTTAAAAGCCCTAACCGCAAGCGGCAACTATGTTATCTCCTACCAGCAGCTTTATGTGGAATCAGTGCAGGAACACTTTACGGTCTGATGGATAAGACAGAGATCAATACGTTTATCTTCCATCACATCTATAGTTCAGAGTTAGTAGGATTAGAGGGATATCCAAGAACATTGGCACTGGTACATCTTACCGTAAAGATTGTCTTCGCACTTGAGATACTTCCAATATGCTTTGCCTGTTGGCGTTACATCAACACCTACAACTGGAAAATTGAGAACTATTATTCAAATACGGAAGACAAGACGCTTCATCCCATCAAGCCATTGCTGACGTTGCTCGTCCTGGCCTCTATGATATCGTTTGCCTGTAGCTTTATAGAACGAAACTATTTTGCAGAGTCCGTTTGGTTAGTAACCATTCCAGCCGCTACATTCTCTATCTTAATACTGCTCATAGGTTATTTCGGTCTCTACCAACAATTCTCAGTCAGTCAACTTGAAGAAGATGACAAATATGCCTCAACCACACTGGCGGAAACAGGAATTATCACCCAGGACACACAAGCATCAGCTGCTGACATGGAATATCTGGCCAATGAAATACGAAGGCTCATGGATCAGGAGAAAGTATTCCTGCATTCAAACCTAAAGCTCAACGATTTGGCGATGATGCTTAATACGAATCGTAATTATATATACAATGCGATCAATAAAGAGATTGGTATGTCATTCTCCGATTATACTAATCTGAGGCGTATTCAATATGCAGCCACGCTCATCGACAATCATCCCAAGGCGATTCTTGCTGACATTGCACAAAAGTCAGGCTTCTCGTCAGCAAGTTCGTTCTATCGTAACTTCAAATCCATCATGGGATGCACACCCAGTGAGTACCAAAGAAAAACAGGGGCGAGCATCACTGCCAGCACCCTGCCAAAATAAAAACTTGTGAGAGATATAAATTGTCTTAATCTAGTTTTTTCAAAACTTATTTTCGACGGTGCAAAGATAAGCATAAATTGTAAATTATACAATTCAAATTCACAAAAATCATCGTTCAAATTCACAAAAAACACTGATTTTGTACATTTTTACCCCTCTTTTGGGGTGTACCCCGACCGAGAATCGAACTCGGAACTAAGCTTTAGGAGAGCCTTGTTATATCCATTTAACTATCAGGGCAGAGTGTTTCTCGGGTGCAAAGATACAAAGAAAAGACGGAAATACAAAATTATTTCTTAATAACCTGCTCAAATTTGTCAAATTGGGCCATGCCATCCTTTCCGTAACAAAAGAGCCCCACCCGGATACCTTTCCAATAGCCACTACGCATGGAGAAAACATCCCCGACGGGAATAAACGACACCCCGTCTAAACTATAAAAGAACTGATGACTATTGCTTTGGCAATCATCTTTAACACGTAGATAGAGCTGGGAGAAACTACCCTTCACCGCTATCTGGCGTTCGCCATTTACCTCTAAGAAAATGCCCTGAGGACATAGCCCCACTCCACGAAACTGCTTACCAGAACAGAAGATGCCAGCGTAACAATCCCCTTTAGCCGTCATAAGCGTGGTACTCTCACTCTGATAGCCCACCACTTTCTGCGTCAACATATTCCGACATGCTTTCAGGCTATCAGCAGGCAAGGGACGAAGCGTCAGCCATCCTTTACGCTCTGCAAGGCTCCAATGTGCATCATCTGGATTGTGATTCCACTGCCATTGCAGACCTAAAATATCTGAAAAATCATCATCGACTTGCAAGGTCATACCTGCAAAATGACTACTGATAGGCTTCTGCCAGCTATGCACAGGCTCTCCTATGCCATTCCCATCAAGATCTACCCCCACCTGAAGCCAGTCATCCTGCCAACGGGCAGGTTGCAGATGAACCACACGCCCTAAGACAGGGGTCTCCTGAAAGTGATAGAACCACCACTGTCCGTCGGGTGTATCCACCAAAGCCCCCTGATGAGGACCATTCACAGTTGTAGAACCCTGCTCCAACACGACCTGACGCTCATAGGGGCCATAGATGTTACGGGCACGAAGAACCGTCTGCCAACCTTGTCCTACTCCACCTTCAGGGATAATCAGGTAATACCAGCCATGACGCTTGAGGATCTTCGTCCCCTCTGCTACAGGACCTGTATAGACGGTGACACCTTCATCCAGAAGGCGCTTGCCATCTGGCGACATCCGATGTACAATAATCGGACCAGCTCCATGCTGACTACGTCCAAGATACGCTTGCCCGTCTTCATCCCAGAAAGGACACGGATCTTCCCACTTCACTACGCGCTTGACCAAGTGAAGCGGAGCCCAAGGACCATGGGCATCCTTAGCCGTACTCATATACAGACCTTCCTCTGGTGTGCAGAAGAATACAAAGAAACGTCCATTATGATAGCGGATAGCAGGTGCCCACGAACCACCAGCATAGTGTTGGTTCTCGTTCCACCCCGGCTCATCGAGACGATGATATATCTGACTCACATAGCGCCAATTGACCATATCATCAGACTCTAAGACCTGCATACCCATGAAATGGAAGTCAGAAGCCACCATATAGTATTTCTCCCCTACACGAATCACGTCTGGATCGGAAAAGTCTGCATTCATCACTGGATTCACATAGGTGCCGTCACCCTGATCACCCCAAGCAAGAGGTTCTGCATCCACTCGCACGATGTCAGGACGGACATCAGGCTGCTCTGTCGCTACAACGACATTTGAGAAATGAACATTCCTGGCATGACGGACGAAGAATCCTTTGGCAGGCAAGTTTCCCCACATCGTGGCCTCAGGATAGTCTTTCTCTTTCTCGTCCTTGATGGAATCATGGATATGCACTAATTCATCTGCCGTCACACCACCCCGATGATGCAGCGCGATATTCGACAACCACACATCCTCCACAGGATAGCCCGGCAAACCCGTAATGCTACACCCCATCGAACCTGCATGACGTATCTGGATATTGTCGAGACGAATGCCCTTGATACGGCCGACATGATCCACAGGAACAATCTTCTCCATATCCTTACCATCAGACAGATAGCCACGTCCGCGATTGCCAAGACGGACGAAGATGGGCGACTCCGTACCCTCGATGGTCACATCGGAGACATTCACATTCTCCAGTACACCGCCATCCACAATCTCGAGTGAAATGGCAGAAGAACCTATCCACTGCCCGAAGAACTTCTCCTGCTGATCACTGCTGGGTTTGACGACGATGCCCGAGATATTAATATTCCGAAAACCGCCATTAGTCTCAGTACCCAGTTTCACGGCATTGCAATGACTCGACACCACACAGTTGGAGATACGGATATTCTCACAAAGCCGAGGTGAGGTTGACTTCAGCGTAATGCCATCATCATCAGAGTCGGCTATCATATTGGTGACAATAACGTCATGACAACCATCAAGGTCGAGCGCGTCATTATTGTAGTTATTGCGATTGAAAACCTTGATTCCATCGATAAGAATACGGTCGCAGGCCAGATAGTGCTGCATCCAGCAGCCTGAGTTTTTCAGCGTAATGCCCTTGACGGTTATATCTTCGCTCTGAATGAAACGCAGCAGATGGGGACGGGTGATGCCTTCATCATTCCAGGAATGTTTCTTGAAAGCCCTTCCTCTGCCATCAATAGTACCATAACCATCGATGGTGACATTCTTCACCTTGTCGGCATAGATCAACTGAATGGTGTTGGTCTTCGTGCGCAATGAGACATAGTCTGATTTCATCGGGCAATAGTCCTTCAGGTCTGTCGAACCATAGAGCGTGGCTCCCTGCTCCAGATAGAGATGCACGTTGCTCTTCAAGACGATGGTGCCTATCTTATAGTGACCTGCAGGCACCACCACCCGTCCTCCGCCAGCCTCAGAACAGGCATCAATAGCCTGCTGAAGGGCAGCAGTACTCAGCACCGTCGTATCCGACTTTGCACCAAAGTCGAGAATCGTGTAGTCGGCAGCTTCAGCAGATATCACACCGAACCAGAAAAGAAACAGAATCACCTTCTTCATCGAACACCTATTATTATATATTGATGCCGCAAAGATACGAAATAATTCTGAATTCTCCTTGTTTGTTTGATGAATAATCACTATCTTTGCACAGCATTTACACTAAAGACTTACAAACATGAAACAATTAATCATCACCCTGACCATCAGTATGCTGAGCCTATCTGCCGTAGCACAAAACCTTTCTGCAGTTGATCAGCTCAAGGCTAATCCGAGAAAAGCCTATGGCAACGACTATCCTTATCAGCAAGAAGCCTGTCCACTGACAAAGTCGCCCAAAGGCTACAAGCCCTTCTATATCAGCCATTATGCCCGCCACGGGTCGCGCTACTACTGGAACGACAAACTCTACAAGGAACTCGACACATTGCTGACAGCCGCCCATAGCCGACAACAACTGACGGCAGAGGGAGAAGCCTTCTATCAGAAGTTCGAGGCTGCCAAACAAGAACTGATGACAGGTGTCAGCGAACTGACACAGCTTGGATGGGAACAGCACCAAGGTATTGCCCGCACGATGTACAACCGCTTCCCTGAGGTCTTCAAGAAAGGTGGCAACGTGCTCGCCGTCTCCTCCCTTTCTGGACGGTGCATTCTCAGTATGTCTGCTTTCTGTCAGGAGCTCGTACAGTGTAATCCAAAGATAGAGATTCGCGAACAGTCATCCCGCTTCACTCTCGATGCCGTCGTTCCTGACGACCGCCAGAATCCCAACAAACGCACATTTCCCAAGGCCAAACCCCGCTATGAGCAGCATCGAGACCAGTTTAAAGGCTATGAAGACAGAAAAACGAAAGCTGGACAACTGCTCTCACGCATCTTTACCAGCACAGAGGGACTACCTGGCAATTTGGATCGCATCGCAGAGAACCTGCTGAACCTTTACACCTCACTGCCCAGCATCGGCCATGAGGGCATGATGGGCCATCTCATCACGGATGAGGAAGTGGCCAGCCAGTGGGAAGCCGGGAATCTTGGATCCTACTCATGGGTATTCGGCTCGAAATATATCGTCATTCCTATCCTCGAGGATTTCATCAAGAAAGCTGATGCCGTACTTGATGGCAGTAGCGACCACATCGCAGACCTCCGTTTCGGACACGACAGCTATATCGGTCCTCTGACAGTGCTGTTAGGCATCAATGGGGCAGACCGCGCTCCGGAAGATCCCAATGAAGTGAAGAACTGCTATCAGAACTGGGAGACCTGTAAGGCGTGCAACATCCAACTCGTCTTCTACCGCAGCAAAAAGGCCTCAGATCCGATTCTCGTGAAATGTCTTCTCAATGGCTGCGAGGCAACGCTGCCTGTACCCACGTCGCAATATCCTTATTATCAATGGACAGACTTCCGCAACTTCTACACCCAGCGCTGCAAAGACGTTCCTGCAAACTAAAGACTTCGTACCTCCTAGGCTACTGTCCCACACGAGAGGTCACGAGGGCAATGCGCTGGAGAGCCTCGTTCAACTGACTACGAGGGCAGGCGATATTGATACGGATATAGCCTTCGCCCGTCTGAGCACCATACATCGTACCTGCGGACACCCAGACATGACCTTCCGTCAGCAAACGATTGAAGAAGTCGTCCGTACTGATGCCCAAAGCACTATGATTAACCCAAACGAGATAAGTGCCTTCAAGACGGCTGACCTTCAGCTGAGGCAATTCACGGGCAAAGAAATCGCAGAGCGTCTGATAATTGCCCCAAAGATACTGATTGAGTTCGTCAAGCCAGTCCCCGCTCTCGTTATAGGCAGCCTGAAGAGCGACAATGCCAAAGGGATTCACGTCGCACACCTCATTGATATTAATCGCACGATCGATGCGGCGACGCCACTCTGGATTCTTCGTAATGATATTAGCAATCTGCAGACCTGCGGTATTGAAGTTCTTCGAAGGCGAATTCATCACAATGCAGTCGTCTGTGATAGTGCCGAAGGGTACAAACTGATAACCTGGCATGATGAGTTCACAATGGATTTCATCAGAGACCACCTTCACGCCGTGCTGCTGGCAGATATCGTACATCTGCTGCAGCTCCTCACGCTTCCAGACGCGTCCGCAAGGATTATGAGGATTGCAGAGCAGGAAGAGCGTCGTCTTCTCGTCTGCGCACTTCGTCTCAAAGTCCTGCCAATCCACCTCAAAAGTATCAGCCACAGCCTTCAGCGGACTTTCGAGCACCTCACAACCGTTGTTCTTAATCGATGAGAAGAAACAATTGTAGGCAGGCGAGAGGATGATCACCTTCTCGCCAGGCATCGTCAGCGCCTTGATGACACACGACATAGCGGGCACGACGGCCGTCGTATAGAGAATTGAGGAGCGTTCTATCTCCCATTGGTGGCGACGACGGAACCAGGAGATGACGGCCTCGTAATAACTCTCTGGCACAATGTTATAGCCGAAAACACCATGCGACACGCGCTGTTCCAAGGCTTTCTGGATGGCTGGCGCCACTCGGAAGTCCATATCGGCAACCCACATGGGGATGATATCGGGATCGGCACTTTCATCCCACTTCACGCAGTTAGTACCTCTGCGCTCTACAGACTCATCAAAGTTGTATTTCATTTTCTCGTTTCTATCACACAGTTATTCGGCTGGCGCACGTTTTCATCGATGGTGATACTACCGATGGAATCGGCAATAATGTGGCCAGACGTCGGGTTCTTGATGTTCTCGATATGGCCCTTGATGTCGGCCTCAACGGTAGAATACTCAAACATACGGTCGCACATCGGATCGATGGTACAGTTCTCAAGTACGAGATTCTCAGTATAGCAGAGCAATTGCTCACCTGCCAGATGACAGTTCACGAGACGCACGTTCTTCGAATGCCAAGCCAGATACTCGCCGTCAAGTTCGGAGTCATAGATCGTCACGTTCTCACACTCCCAGAAAGAATCCTTCGTCAGAATCTTGGCATTATGAACTTCCACATTCTTGCAGTACTGGAACACATACTTCGAGTCGCTCTCCAGTCCGTCAACGTAAATATTCTGCGAGAACATGAAAGGATAGGTTCCTCCATGCAGCTTCACATTCTTCAGTTTCAGTCCATCGACTTTCCAGAAAGTCTCGTCAGCATCCGTAATCTCAACGTTCTCCAACTCCAGATTCTTCATCTCACGGAAGAACTTAGGCCCGTCGATACGGGAGTTCTTCATCACCATATCGTTGGTGTACCAGATGGCTGAGCGTGAACCCAGCGCAAAGTAACAGTTCTCGATATAGGCACCGTCAACGTGCCACCAAGGGTATTTGCCATAGAATTTACAATCGTAAGCTTCCATTCGCTGGCACTGTTTGATGCCAGACTCACCATCGGTGATGGTTACATTCTCTAGTCTCAAGTCGTGTTGGGCAAACAGAGGGCGCTCGCCTCCGAATTTTTGGTCTTTTATTACTTCCATTGTCTTAATGATATTATTCGGTTGCAAAAATACAAAGAAAAATCCGTAATCGGGATACCCAAATTACGGATTGTAATACCAAATTAAGTGTTTTTATTATTTCAGGGCCAGCAAACGGTCGCTGATCATCTCCAGAGGCTCCATACAGAGCAGGCTGTTGATGAGATACATATCATTCTTGGCCTCGTTCATCTTGAAGGTCTTCACTGAGGTCACGCTGGGAGCGATCTCGCGATAAAGCGTCACCTCTGAGGGCACATCATAGGTATTGCGATCCATATCCCACTTGCTGGTCTCCACGTTGTAGCCGTTCTTATAATATCTATAGGTGTGACGGAAGTCGTTCACCCAAGTCTTCTGGCTATCGTCCCAGCGCACGATCTCACGACTTGTCAGACGTCCCTGCTCGTCGTAGTTGTAGCGATACTCCATCTTAGCGCACATCTGGCCTTCGGCTTTCTGCTCATAGACCTCAATCTTGTGGATAACGCCGTCTTCCAGGTCTGAGTTATACAAATAAGGGGCATTCACGTCGTTAGCGGCGTTGAAATACATCGTTAAAACGGTTGCAATAGTGATAATTGATTCCATAACTCTTTGCTTTTAAAATTAAACCTTTGCCTGTTAGACGCTGCAAAGGTACGATTAACTACAAAAAAAGAATGTTATTTGAATGTTATCTTTAGGTTAATTCGTTTGGCGGTGTCGAATTTTTAAGTTAACTTTGCGGGCAATTATGTCGAAGAACAAATATAAATATGTGTCTGTGGCGGCAATGGTGGCCGTGATGCTACTGTTGGGTATCTATATGTGGATGACCTACAGTTCGACAGTGCGCGACATTTCAGAGCGGGCTGGCAACCAACTGCCCTGGGCCATGTTCTACGAGAGTTACCACAGGGCAGATATCGTATCGAAGGGCGACACCCTCAGTCTGCCAGAACTGCGCGGTGACCTCTCACTGGTTTCATCAGTAGAGGGTATGAACGATGTACTGAGTCGCCGCTATCACTCGGAAGTCTCGCTCGACACGCTGTCACTATATATGGATAGTCTGCTCAGCGTCGTCGGGCTGAATCGTGATTTCACCCTCCTGGAAGTCGATGGAATGGGGAAAATCCTGCGACGCAGCAATCGCCAGGAGTCATCTACAGCCCTCAAGACCCGTGTATTTAGTACACGTCGCGACCAATCTAAAGGTATCCAGTTGGCACTCAACAATCCCTACCCAGAACTGGCCCGACGACTCAGTCCGCTCTTTGCCGCCAGTGCTATCATCCTCATTCTCTTCGGTGCTATTTTGATTCGGCTGCTGCGCTATCTCGACGAACAGAAAATGATGGCAGACCTGCGCAATGACTTTTCGTATGCGATGGTTCACGACATGAAGTCACCCCTTTCGAGTATCATCATGGGAGCCCGCTTCTTGCATAGTGGTAAGGTAGACGACAAACCGCAGATTAAAGAAAAATACTACTCCATCATAGAGAGCGAGGCAGAGCACTTGCTGGCACTCGTCAATAAACTGCTCACCATCTCGAAGCTGGAAAACAAGAAACTGATACTTAACAAACAAACGGTCAATTTGGAGCCTATCATCGACGACTTGGTAGAGAAAGCCAAGGCCAAAACAGAGAAAAAACTCCATTTCACCGTAGATTTGCTGAATCATCACGTGCTGGCAGACGAACAGTATCTGACGGAAGCCATTTCCAATCTGATTGACAACGCCATCAAATACTCGAAGGACGAAATAGAAATCAGCATCACCTCGCAAGAGAACGACAAATACATCCTGCTGAAAGTGCGCGACAACGGTATCGGCATCTCCAAAGAAGACCAGCTCATCATCTTCGACAAGTTTGGGCGCGCCGCCATCCACGAGCAGAACCGCAAGGGCGGCGTCTCGGGCTTCGGCCTCGGACTAAACTATGTCGATCAGGTGATGCAGGCTCACGGCGGCAAGGTCACCGTGCAAAGCGAAAAAGACCAGTATTCAGAATTCACCTTATATATACCTAAGAACGTATGATTAATCTGTTGCTTGTAGAAGATGACGAATCATTGGCCTATATCGAGAAGACGGGCCTGGAAGATATTATCGGTGGTTACAAGGTTACTACTGCCACTAACGGCAAGGAAGGCCTTAAAGCCTGGGAGGAGACACGTCCCGACGTGATTATCTCAGACATCGACATGCCCATCATGAACGGCTTCGAGATGGTGGAGCGCATCCGCGAGACAGACCAAGACGTCATCATCATCTTCACCTCTGCCCTCACCTCACCCAACGACGTGAAGGCAGGTTATCGTCTGGGTATCAACAACTACGTGAAAAAGCCATTCGTGCCCGAAGAACTTGATGCCCATATCCAGGCCTTGATGAAGATGCGCGGCGGTGCCAAAACACAGAAAGAGACTAATCACTATAAACTGGGAAAATACACACTCGACGCCGATCACGCCACACTGCGTAACGATGAAACCGGCATTTCTCAGACAATCACCCAGCGCGAAGCACAGATTCTGCAACTTCTGGCAGAGAACAAGAATAACGTCGTTAGACGCGAAGCCATCCTCAGCCGATTCTGGAATACGGAAGATGACTATTTCGCCTCTCGCTCACTCGACGTCTTTGTCAACAAACTGCGCAAGCTCCTGGCTGACGAACCTAAGATCACACTCAAGACGGTACGCGGCATCGGACTTCAATTACTCGTTGAAATCGGATAAAAGCATCCATTATCGCAGATTCCATCGGAGTCCGACCTGCAGGTTGAAGTTCGTAGGCTTGTCCTTAAAGAAGTTCTGAACTCTGCTGCCGTTGTCGAAATAATACTTCAAGCCAGGCTCGACGTAGATACCCAATTGTGGTATAACGTCGTACTCGACACCCAGACCTCCCTTGAGCGAAAACTGCCAACGATCACGACTGATCTCTTGCGTCAAGCCTTCCATTTCCTGCTGCGATTTGATATTATAGTCAGCTGCAACGCCTGCTACACCATAAACCTTCAATCCTTTATAGCCCCAGAACTGATACTGGACATTCAGCGGGACACCAAGATAGTGGAGCATCTGCTCCGTCGTCATAGGATTGCCCGACATCACGACTGTGAAATCGGAACGCAGACGCGTATAAACGAGACCTGACGACAGCGAAATTACCGATGAAATGGGAACATTCACGGACAATCCGATTGAAATAGGCTGATAATGCTTCTGCCGTTCCTCATAGTTAGCCAAATAAATGCGCTCACCGCCATCACGCGTCTTTGCCATACCTATCAAGTTATGGCGGAAGTCATAATTGGCAGCCAACTGCGGACTCATCAGCACCCCGTTGGCACTCGTTCCATTTCCGAAACCATTTTGAGCATACAGCCCAAAGCCTACCCGCCCTCGTGTCTGTCTGACATTTGTGCGTGTGATCTGCTCGTCCAGTTCTCTCAGCAACTCCTCCTGTTCCTTATCAGCCTCAAAGGAAGCCTCCTCACGCGTTTCGTGCTTATCCTCCATCTTCTGAGCTGGCACTTGCTCTGGCTCCATGGCTACCTCCTGCTGTTCTGCAGACGCATCTTGAGACTGCGGCTGCAAAAGACACTCAACACGCTGTCCATGCCTCACTGACGCTGGTTCATGCGTCTCAACAAGTGCATAATTCCGCGATTCCATCGGAGTTTCTTCCTGCTTTTCAGGTTCTATCGTGCTTGAAGCCATCTGCGGACAATCCTTGACAGTCTCTTCGTTACTGATCCTCCACAACAGATAACCATTACAAGTTATCATGCCCACGAATACCGCTGCCACAGCTACATATTTCGCCCAGACAGAAACAAGACGAGGCTTCCCTGCTGGCTGATGCACAGCACCAGGCTGCGGCAGCCTTGCCTCAATCTGGGCCCACATGTCGGCAGGGGCCGGCTCCTGATGGTCTGCCAGCTTGTCACGTAACTGTTTTACCCAATCTTCTTTCATATCTTTCTTGCGTTTAAGTATCTGGTTATCATCTCTGTCAAGAGCCGCTTGGCGCGGAAGAACTGTGAGGCTGACGTGCTTTCCTTGATGCCGAGCCTGAGGGCTATTTCCTTGTGTGATAGTTGCTCAAATACGAAGAGATTCAAGACTAATCTGTATCCCGCAGGCAGACGGCCGATCATCTCATTGAGAATGTCGGGTGGCACTTCCTCCACATCAGGCAACACCTCTTCCTCTAACTGGGGCATCTCGTCGGTAAAAGTATACAACTCATGCTGTTTTACCCAGTCAATAGCCTGATTACTGATGATTCTGGTGATCCAAGCCCTTAACGAACCTTCTCCTCGGTATTCAAACCTGTCGATGGAGGTCAGGATATTCACAAAACAGTCTTGCACCACATCTTTCGCCACCTCACGATCAGGGATATACCTGAGTGCCGTAGCCATGGTATATCCGAAAAAACGGTCGTACAGGCGACGCATCGCCTGCCTGTCTCCGCCCTGTATCGCTTCGATCAGCTGTTGCTCTGTCTCCACCAGTCTGTGTGTCTTCTATTTCTTTCTGCCAGTTGTCTGGAAGGTCATATTGATAGGCGTGGAAAACGTCTTGTCCCAACTCTCGTTTGTTTTGTGGTTTTTCAGCACAAACCGATAGACAGGTGTAGCTCCAGACCACATATCTTTCAACAAGTCATGCATCAACGATGTAAACTTGTTTGTGGCACTTTCCTCCATATTCATATATATCTGGAATGAGTAGTCTTCACCATTCACTTGAAACCAAACCAAAGGAGCCCAGACCGAATTCTGCAGATAAGCATTGTTTGCAGAATAGCCGATGACACTATAATTTAGCTTCCAAGCTGATTGACTCCAAGTATAGCTGATTTCTGTCGACTCCACCTTCTTCCCTATCAGATTCAAGAAATAAGCCATCGGGAAATGGCTGATAAAAGCATCGTGTGGACCATCACCTTTCGATAGTGATGCGGTATCCACTTCCTCTCTATCCACGACCCAGGACAAATTGTAAGATCCCCTTAATAGGGCAGCAGATTCAGATCCATTGACATCCTCTTCATATTTGCCGTCCCCGTATTGACTATTCGCAGCTTCATATTGCGGTTCTGGCAAACCATCATCTGGATTATTCGAACACGACGCCAACAGCCCGAGGCCTATGAGCATATAAAACAATTTCCTCATATCTTAATAATATAATGCCTTCTCCTTTGATTCAAATTCCTCCTTCGATGTGGCTACCGCACAACTGTCATCGGCAATCTCACGCTGACTGATCAGTTCCTCCAGCCTGATACGATAGTTATGCTTGGCAAAAACAGGCTCTTCTGACGGGGTGATACTCAGACGCATCCGACAGATATATCGATGGATGTCTTCAGCCGTCTCATCATACTTGCGGAACATCTCATACTTGGCACCATAGATCTCCTTTATGCCCATATCAAGTGTTTCTCCGCCATCGACGCTCTTCCCTGAGAGGAAGTAAAAACCGCGCGATGAAGCAGGATCGGCTGTCAGCATTAACACCATCTGCACGTCCATCGTCACTTCCCGTCGGCCTTCTGTACGGATGCCCACATACTCCTTGCTTAACACCTCGATTAGCTTAAAGTCATAAGCAGATGCATCCGCTATCCTGGGGTCTGTGGTCGTTGCTTCTATCCTCAGCTTATAGCGATAGCCCTCCTCAAAGGTGAATCCCTTGATCTCACCCAGATAGAACGCACCAACACGCTTACCCTCCTCATTGGCTCCAACCATCTGCACTCCGATACCCGAATAGGCTCCCCACCAGGAATGGCCCATCACGTACTCTGGTTCAATAGTCACCGTCCACGTCTCCGCCTTGGGCTCAAACTTTGTTTCTGGCTCACCATCTAAGGCGCAGGCTACTAATCCAAAAGCCATCGTCAGCAATATCAAGAATTTCTGCTTCATACCATTCATGTTTTCGTTTCTATTTTACTCACCACGATAGGTACCAAGGAAGAAGATGACACCCGAACTGGCCTCCTGGATGACATAGACAAACGGACGGTTTGCGTGGAAATCAACATTCATGGGCTTTTCAATATCCCACGGACCACCTGCACTCGTTTCTATCATTTCTGCAATAGTGACGGCAGAGGCTTTCGTTCCTTCCTCATCGACCTCGATGGCTGCTTTCTGTTTCATCAGTCCCACATAAACATCCTTCTTAAAGTTACTACTGATATTAGGAAATTCCGCTACACCAGGCATAAACATAGTGGGGGCACCCATCGCAGAGAGTGTCTCAATAAGATCAGTCTCAAAGGTTGTCTTGAAACGTGGCATCTCGATATCGACATTAGGACTCCATCCGTTGTATCTGAGTTGTTGCCATGACTCTGCGTTAAGGCTGGCAATAACGTCATCGACCGTTTTTCCTTCACGAGGCAACAGCACCTTCATACTCCACTTGTCGCCACTTCCGTAGGGCAGGTTCAGCATCGTGCAAACGTCATTCTCGCTATATTGTGCAAGAGCCTTACGATGCATCATAGGTAGCGACTGAGTCTGTCCATCCGCTGTGGTAAACGTCTCGTCCCTCGTATCCGCCGGATCAAACTTTTCTGTCCAGGTAGCTTTGAAGTAGATGGCGTTCATCAGCAGAAGCAAGGCATTGGCATTGAGTTCCGATTCATTCAGGATCTCGGGTATCATGCCATGTGTCTTGTCATAACACCAGCCATTGACCTCCGCCAGCGTCTCGGTTTTCTGGCTGAAGTCAAGGTTCGTGATTTCTGCCCGATAGTAGTCCTGCATATCCCATTTATATTGCGGCTCAAAATCCACATGGCGATAATTATTGCCAATGACGATGTTGGCAATCTCGAGTGTCACAGAAGGATCCGTCTCAGGTGCCTCATCTATCAGTTTCCTGCAGAATTCGTTCACCGCCTGTGTCTTACCTTCACCGAAGCCGATGACAGAGGTAATCTCCTTGGCCGTGTTGCCTGAAGCACCATCATTGAGCATCCCCAGTACATAGGTCACACTGATAGGAGAGATAATGCTACTCTTCTTTCCCTCCGGCATCTGACTGATCGCACGGAAGAGATTGAAAGAGAAATCGGTGTTCTTTCCAACAAATGCCCGCTGCTCCTGAGTCAATACTATCGAGCGTGTCTTCGGCAACATGTCAATAACCATCTCACCATCATCTCTATCGTTTCCTTTAGAGTCACTGCTACAACCCATGAGGGCAACAATTGCTGGAATTAAGAACAATAATTTCTTCATCTTTCTCTTATGTTTAATTGGTTCATCTACCTACTAAACTCCAAAAGATGAAAATCTTGCATCGAAGTCATTCATTTTAAATTTCTTTAACGGACATAAGTGGCCACTAGATGATGAAGCATCGTAGTACTCTCACCACAAGAACCTGTATGCTGAATGGCGATGCCGCCATAGGAATTAGGCATAATGTCGGCAGCAAGATCAACGACATGGGGAAACGGACTGTCTTCAGGCTGCGGCGTCTTGGTCTCTACATGCGCTGTCAGTTGTTTACCTTTCACTTGTAAGTAAATGGTACAACCTGTGCGATAACAGGTCGATGAGATGGGGTCAGTAAGGGGATTTATCTGTCCGTCTTTATATTCTATAAGGTAGAAATCCACGGCCCTTGCCGACTTCGTAGTACGGATGATACGCAGACCATAGCCTGTCAACGTAATGGGATCAAATTTCAGACAGACATCCATATACTGTCCCGTGGCAGAACCGAAGCCCTGTCCTGCCGTTTTGGTGGGGTCAACTTCAAGCGTCAGTGTCATATCATGATAAGCACCTTCCAACGGCATATACATCAGACGAGCGCCACGCTGTGCCTGGAGGAGTCCTTTACCGACTGCCCCATTAAAGCCCTCACCATACGCCCACATCGGCTTGTTCGGATCAAAGGACCATTGAAAATCTGCCGTATCAGCAGGCTTATAGCCATCTACTGTCCAGTAGCCTGGCAACAATTCTTTCTGCCACTGACAGGGGAAATCGTGGAAGTCGGTTTCCACTACGCTCATAGGAGAAAAGTTAAGATTGCTCACATACTTTGCCCTTTTGGCCTCACCATAATCACTGCGGTTACTTTTGGGCCGTATCTCAGCCGTAATCACATGACCTTTGTCTGCTGCTGTCAGACGATAAGTACGCTGAGGTATTCCGTGACTGACACTGACAGGGATATCATCACGATACCAAGTGATAGAAGACTCATCTCGAAGGCTGTCGAGCTGGAGATCATAGTCAAGCTTCAATGTGGTAAAGCCAGAAATACTGGGGGCAGTCCTCAGTACCGGTGGGGGCAATTGCGCAGGATAGACTTTCACCATACATACAGCACAGGCCTGACCCGCAAAAGCCATCACTGGGATTTCACAAACGTCACCAATCAGGTCACACGCCAAACTCACGATAACAGAATCACCCTGAGCCGCACTCACAGCAGCAACCAGATGATAAGGAGGACGAATCACCCACTGAATCTTCTGCCCTTCAGCGAATGCCTGCAAATGAAGCGTATCTTTCCCACCTACTTGCATCTCTGCCTCATGACGGCTGATCCATACATAAGGAGGAACAGTTTGCTTTTTAGCGTTGAAATCGGACAAAATGATGGTATTCTCTATCTGCTGATGACCGATGACATAAGGTTTTCCATTCAGAGTAAAATCCTGCTGATAACAACGAAGCCACTTCTGCGGATAGGGTGTCCAACCAATATAGAGACTATCTGATGGCGCATGATAACGACAATTAATCAGGGTTACAGGACCACCCTGCTTGCAGAAGTACATCTCCCGATTGTCGCTTTTTACGTTGAAATCACAGTCAATAAACAAAGCCCCCTTGCCGAATGTGCTCCAAAAGGGTTTCTGCCCATAAAGATCCACTTCACAATGCCGATAGACCGCCGTGCCATTAAGTGCGTCGTCGGTACATTCGAAATGACAGTTTTCATAGTACGAATGAGTCGCACCATTGAGCGGATTAAGATTCAGACGGCTGATGAAACGGACATTTTTAGCTCGAAGAGACTGTCCATGCACATACCCGACATGCGCTTGCGTGATGCTCTCACTCCGTTTCTTACGGGAAAGAGCAGGATCAAGCGGATAGTCAAGGTCCACATTGCAGAAGTTACCCAACGTCATGTTTTCTACCGTCAGCTCGTCACACCAGAAATCGAACATGGTGAAATTACCGACAGCGCCCTCCATCTGTCCACGTTGTGAGGCAAAAACCGTGTTCCGAGGATCCTTGTCAAGACCGATGAAATGGAGTTTTTTCGCCTTGACGACCATCCCAAATGGCTCACGTCCATCTGCACCGACTACGACCTTTGGTGTATCAGGATGATCCACCCAATACACACCCGGTGCTACATATAGTGTCGTCTCATCGGTGAAATGGGCAACAGCCTCCTGCAGGGTACGAAAGGCATAACGTGATTTTGAGGATGCTTCAAGCCGACTATCCAACAGCAAATGATGTTTATCCAAGGACTGCGAAAAAGCACTGATACTGAAAAGCATCAGCACCACTGAAACACAAATTTTCATAGGCAACGTGGATTTTTAGTCTTTCTTCTCCTTATAGATGACCTTATTGGCACCACTTGTAATTTTCAGTGCTTCAGGATGCTCCTTAATGAAAGAATCGATGTGGCGCACACGCTTGTCTTCCAAGATTTCATCGATAGAAATTAGGATACCCGTCTCTTCGACATCGCCAAAGCCATAGTTGATGGCCGTACCAAAGAGTTTCATCGTAGGCGAAAGGCTCATATAAGCATTGACAAGTGGCGGGATATTATAGCCGAGTTTCCGGATCTCGGTATTCAGGATCTTATAGTCTTTCTTGAAATCATCCTCATAGAAAATCTTGGCCAATTCAGTAAAGTCGGTTTCGATTTTCAACGGTTTCATCGGGATAATCAGCTTTTCCTTATCATCGAAATGCTTTTTCAGGAAATAGAGAATCATGTCTCGTCCCTTACGGATGTAGGAAGGATACATCGTCATCTTACCGAAGAAATATTTGACGTTCGGTTTGATGACTGTCAGCGCTCCCAGCCCATCCCAAAGGTTATCGAGCGCAAAAAGGCTCTTGGCCCCCATACGCGTACTCTGATAGGGTAACGACACAAACGAACGTCCTAATTCGATGGTATAGGGCATGTACTCCTTGATGAACTTTTCCGAGAAATGAAACATATGACTGGTAGCCAGCTTGGGCTGACCATGCTCATCCATCTCCCAACTTGTACCCTCGAGATAACGATAGCCACCGATAATCTCTTCAGCCTCAGGATTCCAGACAATCAGCTGTTTATAGCAGTTCTCACAGGTATCAAATTCATCGATATCCATCGACTTACCAGTACCGCCTCCTGCCGCACGGAAGGCAATCTCACGCAAGCGCCCAATCTCCTTCATCACATTGGGCGCACTATGAGCCGTAATGACATAGATCTCATTATGGCTCTTGTTGGTCATGCGAAGCTGTAACTCTGGTGTTAGCTCACGCTTGAGAACTTCTTTCTCGATTGGCTGAATAATCTCCTGTTCCATCAGTTCGGTTTTTTAATATTGGTTTATGTTTTACTCTTTTCCTAATAAATAGACCTGACGCTTGACAAATTGCGCCCATTCCATCGGTGTCTTACTCTTATCAAAAGTCTGCCAGGGAATCGGCTTCCCGATCCTGATTTCAAAGGTCTTATGCACATTCTTATACATCTCGTCAACCAAAAACAACATCGCCAGATTAAAGGGAAGGAATCTGTCGCTGAAATTGGCCAGACGATAAAAGAAATTAGAATTTTGTCCGCTAAAATGGATGGGGACTATATCACGCTGATATTCAACGCTCTTGGATATAAATGTCTTGCTCCAGCGGATATCCTCTATGACGCCATTATGCCGGCGGGAACAAAGTCCGGCGGGAAACATCAGCATGTGATTGTCGCTCCGGAAACCAGCTTCCACCATTGCGGGGAAATTGCGATTCTGCTTACCCGTCTTGTTGATTGGAATGCAAAGTGGGGCAAGTCCTGGCAGATTCATAAGCAGATCATTGACAAGATAACGGAATCTTCCATCATAGTGACGGCCTATAATAGCACCCAGCGCAACACCATCTTCACCACCCAGGGGGTGGTTGCTAACAAATGTATAGAGGCGTTTGTCATCTGGACTCGGCAGATTTTCCTTACCTTCTATCTTCAAGGTCATATCCAGATACTTGACGCATTCTTCGAGCCAATCTACGCCAACCTTGTCACGACTTTCCCAAAGAAAAGCGTTTACTTGATCCTGATGGGCAATCCGCTTCAGCCAGCTCACCATAAAACCAGGAACGAATTTTGCTTTCGGGCCCATTTTGCCCTTCAGAATCTCATCAATGTCGATTGTCTTCTCTGTAACAGCAGCCATTTTTCTTTATAATAATCGCTAACAATCTGCAAAAATAGCACATTTCTTTCAAATACGTGCAAGTTTTAAAGAAAAAAGTTTGTTTTTAAATGTCTTTTATACACACAAAGGGCACAAATCAATAAAATAAAGTTAAAATCAAAAAAAAGTGGGGAAATGTGGTGTAAAGTGGGGAAAAATGCCTAACTTTGTGACCGAATTCTATTAATAGATGTACGTATGCGTTTTTTAGGTAACATAGAAGCAAAGACCGACGCTAAAGGAAGGGCCTTTCTACCAGCCAGTTTCCGCAAGGTGCTACAAGCATCTGGCGAAGAAAATTTGGTGCTGAGAAAGGACGTTTTCCAGAAGTGTCTGGTACTCTATCCTGAAAGCGTATGGAACGGGCGACTCGATTTGCTGAAAAGTCAGTTGCGCCTTTGGAAGCATGATCACCAGCAGATCTTCCGCCAGTTCGTTTCTGAGGCAGAAGTGGTAAACCTCGACGGCAATGGCCGTTTCCTGATTTCCAAACGTTTATTGAAAACAGCGGAAATAGAACAGGACATCCAGTTTATCGGCATGGACGACACCATTGAGATCTGGTCACCACAGAATCTGAAACAGACACTCCAGACAGAAGAGGAATTCGGTAAGGAATTTGAAAATATAATGAACGCTGGCGATGCTCTATGATAAAGACGGCTGAGACATACCACATTCCAGTACTCCTTCAGGAGAGCATCGACGGGCTTGACATCAAGCCCGACGGTGTTTATGTTGATGTCACTTTCGGCGGAGGGGGACATAGCAGGGAAATATTGCGACATCTCTCATCCAAAGGACATCTTTATAGCTTCGATCAAGATGAAGATGCAGAGAAGAACATCATCGACGATGATAGATTCACCTTTGTCAGGAGCAACTTTAGATATGTCCGGAACTGGATGCGTTACTACGGTGTGGAGCATGTCGACGGACTATTAGCCGACCTCGGCGTGTCAAGCCATCATTTCGACGATGAGACACGCGGCTTCTCATTCCGTTTTGACGCGCCTCTTGACATGAGGATGAACAAACGGTCTGGCTTCACAGCAGCAGAAGTCCTCAACAGCTACGACGAAGAGCAGCTCGCAGATATCTTCTATTTATATGGAGAACTGAAGAATGCACGTAAGATAGCGGCAGCCATCGTGAAAGCCAGAACCGGAAGTCCTATCGCCACCACAGGCGACCTGATGAAGACCACTGAGAAGCTATTCATGCGTGAGCGTGAGAAAAAGGAGACAGCCAAACTCTTCCAGGCTCTGCGCATCGAGGTCAATCATGAGATGGTGGCACTGAAGGAGATGCTTCATGGCGCTTGTGAGGTGCTTGCTCCTGGGGGCAGGCTCTCTGTCATTACCTATCACTCCCTCGAAGATCGGATCGTCAAGAACATGATGAAGACTGGCAATACAGAGGGTAAATTAAAGAAGGACTTCTTCGGACGCTCGGAGGCTCCCTTCAAGCCAATAAGCAACAAGGTGATAATACCCGACGAAGAAGAACAGGAACGAAATCCACGCAGTCGCAGTGCCAAACTGAGAATTGCGGAAAAGATATAGCATATTAAAGAATATGGCAACAAAAGACAATATAGGAAAAGAGCCTCAGGACGTATCACAAAAGGATGTTGTTCTGAAAGAAGAGGCTTCCGAGATGAAGGAACAGGCTAAGAAAGCCATCCAGCTCATCAAGGAGAAGGCCAGCGAGGAAGACCCCAAGCTGACACCGGCCCTGACATTAAGGACCATTCTTGGCGGAGACTTCTTGACGGCCGACATGGTGCGACGCCAGATATGGCTCTTCGTACTGATGGTTGTTTTCTGTATCGCCTATGTGGCTGTTCGGTACCAGTGCCAACAAGACCTGCTCACGATCGACAAGCTGGAGAACGAACTGATGGATGCCAAATACAAAGCACTGACCAGTTCAAGTACACTGACAGAGAAATGCCGCGAAAGCCATGTGCTCGACGCATTAAAGCAAAACAAAGACAGTCTGCTCCACATTGCTGACCAGCCACCTTATATTATTAATATACCAGAATAAAGAGACGGAATGAGTAAGTTTAAAAGCGATAAGGTAATGCCTCGCTACTTCGCCATCGCAGTAGTCATGACATTGATTGGTTTTGCCGTAGTTGGCAAGGCCATGTATATCATGACTGCCAAAAAGGCCTATTGGACGCAAGTGGCAGATCGCCTGAAACGTGACAGCGTCAGCGTAAAACCGAGTCGCGGCAATATCCTGAGCTGTGATGGACAGTTGATGGCCAGCAGTATTCCGGAATATAAGATCTATGTCGATTTCCAGGCAGGAAGAAACGATTCCATCGGTATCCGCAAGCGCGACTCCATCTGGGCTGAGAAGATTGACAGCATCTGTATCGGACTGAATCAGATATTCCCCAGCAAGACGGCAGGCGAATTCAAGGAGCATCTTCTGGAAGGCAAGAACAAAGTCATGAAGAACGGTATTGCCGGTGCACGTCACTGGGCAATATGGCCACGACGTATTGACTACAACACCTTCTGTGAAGTCAAGAAACTCCCCATCTTCAAGGAGTCCAAGAACAAGAGTGGCTTTCATTGGGATGAGTTCAACTCTCGCAACCATCCGTTTGGTACCCTTGCCCAACGTACCATCGGCTCGATGTTCGGTGCAAAAGATAGTGCCAAGAACGGCCTGGAATTGTCATTCGACTCTCTGCTGAGAGGAACAAATGGTCTCATGCACCGCAGAAAGGTACTGAACAAATTTATGGACATTCCTGTACAGAATCCTATCGACGGTTATGACATCGTCACGACGATTGACGTCGGTATGCAGGACTTGGCAGAACGTGCACTCATTGACGAACTGAAAGACCCTCAGGTGAATGGTGAGATGGGTGTCGCCATCTTGATGGAGGTAAAGACGGGTGACATAAAAGCTATTGTAAACATGTCGAAGGGCGCCGATGGCGAATATCATGAGATGGTCAACAATGCCGTCAGTTATCGATGCGAACCGGGATCGGTCTTCAAGGTAGCTTCCTTCTTGGTTGCACTCGACGACGGTGTGGTAGATACCAGCTTCGTGATTCATACCGGCTGTGGTGTCATGGAGATGCATGGCCGTCCGATGAAAGATCACAACTGGCGACGCGGCGGTTATCAGGACATCAACGTGGCTCGGGCACTTGAGGTCAGTTCCAACATTGGCGTGAGCTATGTCATTGATAAGTTCTATGGCAGCAATCCTACGAAATATGTTGAAGGCCTCTATCGAGTCGGTATTCATGAAGACCTGAAGATTCCTATCGTGGGCTATCATCCACCGATGATCCGCATGCCAGACACAAAGACCACCGATCGTTCCAAATATTGGAGTAAGACGACACTCCCATGGATGAGTATTGGCTACGAGACGCAGATAGCACCCATCAATACGGTATCTTTCTATAATGCTATTGCCAACAACGGTAAGATGATGCAGCCGCGATTCGTCAAACAGCTCATGAAGGATGGTCAAGTCGTGAAAGAATTTGAACCTGTCGTCCTGAAAGAGCGGATTGCAAAGCCACAGGCTATCAAGACGATGCAGACTATCTTGGAACATGTCGTCAGCCAGGGCCTGGGCCGGAAGGCTGGATCTAAATCATTTAAAGTGGCAGGCAAGACGGGTACTGCTCAGGTGGCAGACCAATACGGCGGTTACCATTCGGGAACAACGCGCTACTGGCTGTCGTTTGCAGGATTCTTCCCGGCAGATAATCCTCGCTATACCTGCATCGTTTGTATTAAGAAATCAGGACTCCCAGCATCGGGTGGTGGTATGAGCGGTGTCGTCTTCCACCATATCGCTGAAGGTGTAATGGCACAACATCTGAAACGTAGCGTCGATGACGCACGCGACACGGCGTCTGTCTTCATTCCTGATGTGAAAAATGGCGACATCCTGGCTGCCAACAACGTCCTGAAAGACTTGGGCATGAAGGCAAACCACGATTGGGGTGGTTCTTATGTAGAAGGGAATCCTGTCTGGGGTATCGCTCAGAAAGACGGAAAAAGCGTTTCGCTCAAACATGTCAAGAGTGCTAAGAACACTATACCAAACGTTATCGGCATGGGGGCCAGCGATGCGGTCTATCTCCTGGAGAGCACAGGCGTAAAAGCCCGTCTCAGAGGCAGAGGAAAGGTGAAATCACAAAGCATCCATGCTGGAACAATAGCCAAGCAAGGCATGGTATGTGAACTGATATTGGAATACTAAAAGGATACGATATGAAATTAAGTGAACTGCTGAAAAATGTTGAGGTTCTCAATATCCTGGGAAAGGATGACATTGAGATAACGGGTGTCAATATCGACTCAAGGCGTATTGAAGACGGACATCTGTTCATTGCGATTCCGGGTACTCAGACCGACGGACACAAGTTTATCCCGAAAGCCATCGAACAAGGTGCAGCCGCAGTCTTATGCGAATACTTCCCCAACAAGCGGGAACCAGGCGTGACATACATTGCGGTGGCATCAACAGAAGACGAGGTTGGTAAAGTTGCCACGGCCTTCTACGGTGATCCTTCCAGGAAACTGAAACTTGTGGGTGTCACGGGCACCAATGGAAAGACCACCATTGCCACCTTATTATATAATATGTTCCGCAAGTTCGGACATAAGTGCGGCTTGTTATCCACCGTTTGCAACTACATTGAGGACAAGGCCATCCCTGCCGACCATACCACACCTGATCCTATCGAACTGAACCATTTGTTGGCACAGATGGTCGAAGCGGGTTGTGAGTATGCCTTCATGGAGTGCAGCAGCCATGCGATTGCTCAAAAGCGTATTGGCGGTTTGACTTTTGCGGGTGGTATTTTTACCAACCTCACACGCGACCATCTGGACTACCACGGGACATTCGAGAATTATCGTAATGCGAAGAAAGCATTCTTTGACGGTCTGCCAAAAGAGGCCTTCGCCATTATCAACGCCGACGACAAGAACGGGGCAGTCATGGTACAGAACTGCAAGGCTCAGATTAAGACCTACTCGACGCGCACCATGGCCGACTTTAAGGCAAAACTCATCGAGTGTCATTTCGAAGGCATGTATCTCGACATCAACGGCAAGGAGGTCGGTGTACAGTTCATCGGTAAATTCAATGTCAGCAATCTGCTCGCAGTATATGGTGCTGCAGTCATGTTAGGCAAGGCTCCCGAAGACATCCTGGTCATCTTAAGCACACTGAAGAGTGTCAGTGGACGACTGGAACCGATTCACGCCCCTGAAGGCTATACGGCCATTGTCGATTACGCACATACGCCTGATGCTCTGGAAAACGTACTCAACGCCATCCACGAGGTACTGGATGGAAAGGGGAAGGTCATCACCGTCTGCGGTGCTGGTGGCAACCGCGACAAGGGCAAGCGCCCGCTCATGGCTCAGGAAGCTGTCAAGCAGAGCGACAGGGTCATCATCACCAGCGACAACCCCCGTTTCGAGGAGCCACAAGACATCATCAACGATATGCTTGCCGGCCTTGATCAGAAACAAATGAAGAAGGTGATCAGCATCGTGGATCGTCGTGAAGCCATACGCACAGCATGTATGATGGCCGAGAAAGGCGACGTCATCCTCATCGCCGGCAAGGGACATGAGGACTATCAGGAGATTCAGGGCGTCAAGCATCATTTCGACGACAAAGAGGTGGTCAGGGAGATTTTCAATATTAAATAAGAGAGATTATGTTATACTATCTGTTCAGACTTCTTGACGAATATCATATTCCAGGATCGCACATGTGGTCCTATGTCTCGTTCAGGGCCATACTGACGCTCATCCTGGCACTATTGATTTCTGCATGGTTCGGTGAAAGGTTCATCAAATGGATGAAACGGAGAAAGATCTTTGAGACCGAACGCGACCCGAGCATCGATCCCTTTGGCGTGGAGAAGAAGGGTGTTCCCACCATGGGTGGCATCATCATCATTGTCAGCATACTGATACCCGTGCTCCTGCTCGGGCGAATCCGGAATATCTACTTGATTCTGATGATCATCACGACCGTATGGTTGGGATTCCTTGGATTCTTGGATGACTACATCAAGATATTCCGTCGCAACAAGGATGGTCTGAAAGGTAAATGGAAGATTGTCGGACAAGTCAGTATTGGCTTTATCGTGGGTCTGACGCTGTGGTTAAGCCCCGATGCCGTAGTGCGCGAGAACGTCAGCGTCAAACAACAGAATCAGGAGATGGTCGTAAAACATAAAAGTGAGGCTGTCAAGTCTCTACAGACGACGATACCATTCTTCAAAAATCACAATCTGAACTACTCTGATATCATGTCGTTCTGCGGAGAATACAAAGTAGCTGCCGGCTGGATGCTCTTCGTGTTCATCACCATCTTTGTGGTGACGGGCATTTCCAATGGAGCCAACCTGAACGACGGCATGGATGGTATGTGTGCAGGAAACTCGGCTATCATTGGTATCGCACTGGGCATCCTGGCCTACGTGTCTTCACACATAGGCTTTGCTTCATATTTCGACATCATGTACATCCCGCAGGCCGAAGAGTTGGTAGTCTTCCTCTGTGCCTTCGTCGGTGCCATGATCGGTTTCTTGTGGTACAACGCTTTCCCCGCCCAGATTTTCATGGGCGACACTGGCTCTCTGACCATCGGTGGCATCATCGGTGTCTGTGCCGTCATCATCCATAAGGAACTGTTACTGCCGATCCTATGTGGCATCTTCGTGGTCGAGAACCTCAGCGTTATCATCCAGACCCAGTGGTTCAAGATTCAGAAACGCAAGGGTAAGCGCGTACGTGTGTTTAGGGCAACCCCGATTCACGACACCTTCCGCAAGCTCGATTCCCAACTGGATGCCACCAGTACTTATATCCTCAAGGGATGGCCGCATCGCCCATTCCACGAGTCAAAGATTACCATCCGTTTCTGGATTGTATCCATCATCCTGGCCGCATTGACAATTATAACTTTAAAGATGAGATAGAAAAATGAAAAGAATCGTTATATTAGGAGCCGGAGAGAGCGGTGCCGGAGCCGCTGTCCTCGCTAAGAAGGAAGGTTTCGACGTGTTCGTATCGGATATGTCGAAAATTGCCGACAAATACAAGAAGATGCTCGACGACCGCCAGATTGAATGGGAAGAAGGACATCATACGGAGGAGAAGATACTCAATGCCGACGAAATTATCAAGAGTCCCGGCATTCCCGAAACAGCACCGATGGTCAGGAAAGCTACCGACAAGGGGATTCATATCATCAGTGAGATAGAATTCGCCGGGCGCTATACCAATTCCAAGATGATATGCATAACGGGATCTAATGGTAAGACCACGACGACCTCGCTGATCTATCATATCTTCAAGGAAGCTGGCTATGACGTAGGTCTGGCAGGAAACATCGGTAACTCGCTGGCACTCCAGGTGGCTGAAGAGCCACATGAGTACTATGTCATCGAACTCAGTTCCTTCCAGCTGGACAACATGTATGACTTCCGGGCCAACATCGCGATCCTGTTAAACATCACCCCCGACCATCTGGATCGTTACAACTTCGAGATGCAGAACTACGTGGATGCCAAGATGCGCATCATCCAGAACCAGACGCAGCAGGATGCTTTCATCTACTGGGCAGACGACCCCATCATCAAACGCGAACTGGAGAAATACGATATCAAGGCTATCCAGTATCCGTTTGCCGAACTCAAGGAGAAAGGGGTGATCGGATATATTGAGGAAGGCCAGTATAAGATTGAGAAGCCCGAGCCTTTCAACATGGAACAGGAGAGCCTCAGCCTGACGGGAAAACATAACATCTACAACTCGCTCGCGGCAGGTATCGCATCAGATGTAGCTGGAATCAAGAAAGAGGAGATCCGCAAGAGCCTCAGCGATTTCCCAGGGGTAGAGCATCGTCTGGAGAAAGTTTGTACCGTTCGTGGTGTACAATATATCAATGACTCAAAGGCAACGAATGTCGATGCCTGCTGGTATGCCCTGGAAGCAATGAAGACCAAGGTCATCCTGATTATAGGCGGCAAGGACAAGGGCAACGACTACGAGCCTATCAAACCACTGGTCAGGGAGAAATGCACAGGACTGGTATATCTGGGCGCTGATAACCAGAAGCTGCACGACAATTTCGACAGCCTGGGCATCCCCGTGCGCGACACACATTCCATGAAGGATTGCATAGCGGCATGCTACGAGATGGCTAAGCCTGGTGAGACTGTTCTGCTGAGCCCATGCTGTGCTTCTTTCGACCTCTTCAAGAACATGGAAGATCGCGGTGAACAATTCAAGGAACTCGTACGTAACCTTTAGATATGAATAAGAAAATTGGCAACCTCTTCAAGGGTGACAAGGTCATCTGGATGGTATTCTTCTTCCTCTGTATGATCAGTATCGTCGAAGTATTCTCTGCTTCGAGTAACCTGACATACAAGAGCCAGAACTATGTGGGTCCCATCGCCTTTCACACCATCACCATCATCATAGGTGCGGCGATGGCGGTGGTGACGCTCAATATACCATGCAGGTATTTCAAACTGATGACGCCGTTCCTGCTGGTCATCACTGGCATCACCTTGCTATGGGTACTGGTTGGAGGGGAGTCTATCAACGGTGCCAATCGCGTCATTTCGTTACCAGGAGGAGTCACATTCCAGCCTTCAGAGATAGCCAAGGGGACGATGGTCCTGATCACCGCCCAGATCCTGAGTGCCATGCAACGTGAAGACGGGGCTGACAAGAAAGCCTTTAAGTACATTCTCTGGATCGTCATACCTACCGCATTCTTGATTGGTATAGAAAACCTCTCGACGGCAGCTCTGCTCTGTGCAGTCATCTTCCTGATGATGTTCATCGGCAGAGTTCCAATGGTACAACTGGGTAAACTCCTGGGATTTTCAGGCCTGCTGTTGGCTGGCTTTCTGACGCTGATCTTCACATTAGGTAGTATCGGAGAATCTGACGAAAACAACAAACAGACCGTTGAAGCTGTTGCCAACAATGGCGAGACAGACACAAAGGTCATTAAAGGCGGAGGCGTCTTCCACCGTTTTGTCACCTGGCGTAACCGTATCGTCAAGCACCTCAACAAAAAGGATATCGCCCCTGATGAATACGACCTTGACAAGGATGCCCAGGTGGCTCATGCCAACATCGCCATAGTGTCGAGTAACATCATCGGCAAAGGCCCTGGACAGTCTGTCGAAAGAGACTTCCTTTCGCAGGCCTTCTCCGACTTCATCTTTGCCATCGTCATTGAGGAGCTGGGCATCTTTGGTGCTGCCTTTGTGGTGTTCCTCTACATCGTATTGCTCTACAGGACGGCACGCATCGCCAGCCAATGCGAAAACAATTTCCCCGCCTTCCTCGTTATGGGCTTGGCGCTTCTGCTAGTGCTGCAGGCTGCATTCAATATGCTGGTTGCCGTGGGCATTGCCCCCGTGACTGGACAGCCGCTCCCCCTCATCAGTAAGGGTGGCACATCGACGATTATCAATTGTGCTTATGTGGGCGTCATATTAAGTGTCAGTCGCTCGGCAAAAAAAAGAATGCCAAAAGTAGCGCTAAAAGAAATTTAATTTGTAATTTTGCACGCAATTAATAAAAACGAAGATATGAGTAAAGTCATCGACGAAGTCACATCACCACAAAAAGAGCTGAGAGTCATCATTAGCGGTGGTGGAACAGGTGGTCACATCTTCCCCGCTGTGTCTATAGCCAACGCCATCAAGACACAACGCCCTGATGCGAAGATCCTGTTCGTAGGCGCAATAGGGCGCATGGAAATGCAACGCGTACCTGCCGCAGGCTATGAGATCAAGGGCCTACCTATCTGTGGCTTCGATCGCAAGAACCTGCTCAAGAACATAAAAGTGCTCTATAAGATCTGGAAAAGCCAGCGCATGGCAAAACAGATTATCAGGGAATTCAAGCCTCAGGTGGCTGTCGGTGTCGGTGGCTATGCCAGTGGCCCGACACTCAACAAGGCGGCCGCTATGGGAATCCCCTGTCTGATTCAGGAACAGAACTCATACGCAGGTGTCACTAACAAGCTGTTGGCCAAGAAGGCAGAGAAGATCTGTGTAGCCTACGAGGGCATGGAGCGTTTCTTCCCGGCAGAGAAGATCATCCTCACGGGAAATCCTGTCCGTCAGGCATTGCTTGATGCCACGATATCGCGCGAAGAGGCCATCAAGGCTCAAGCGCTCGACCCTGCCAAGAAGACCATCCTGCTCGTGGGCGGAAGTCTGGGTGCCAGAACGATCAACGAGAGCGTGCTCCAACACCTTGACCTCGTGCGTTCGTCGAATGTACAGTTTATCTGGCAGACAGGTAAATACTATAGTGCGGAAATAGCCAGGCGCTTGCAGGGTATGGAGATTCCCAATCTGAAAGTGACCGACTTTATCACCGACATGGGAGCTGCCTACCGTGCTGCCGACCTCGTCATCAGTCGTGCTGGCGCCAGCAGCATCTCGGAATTCTGTCTCATCGGAAAACCAGTCATCCTGGTGCCAAGCCCTAATGTGGCAGAAGACCATCAGACGAAGAATGCGCTCGCGCTATCTACTAAGGATGCCGCTATCTACGTCAAGGACAGTGAGGCGCCTTCGACACTGCTCGAACTGGCAGTCAAGACCGTCAATGATGAAGCTAGACTCAAGTCATTAAGTAAAAACATACTGAAGCTCGCCCTACCCGACTCGGCAAAGATTATCGCCGATGAGGTGATCAGACTGGCAGAAGGAAAATAAGTTAAGAATGATGGATTTTAAAGATATTAAAGCAGTATATTTCGTAGGAGCCGGCGGCATTGGCATGAGCGCCATCGCCCGCTATTTCCTGAAAAAGGGGCTCGTCGTGGCAGGCTACGACAAGACGCCTTCCGACCTCACACATCAGCTTGAGAAGGAAGGAATGATGATCCACTACGAAGAGGACGTAGAAGGAATACCCTTTGCCTGCAAACAGCAGAAGACATGCCTTGTCATTTACACACCTGCCATACCCGCTGATCATCAAGAACTGGTCTTCTTCCGAGAGAACGGTTTTGAGATCATGAAGCGAGCCCAGGTGCTTGGCATACTGACACAAGCCCACAAAGGACTCTGTGTGGCTGGTACGCACGGCAAGACAACTACATCCACCATGTGCGCCCACATCATGCACCAGAGCCATCTCGACTGTAATGCCTTCTTAGGGGGCATCTCCAAGAACTACGGCACAAACTATATCCTCTCTGATTCCGACTATGTCGTCATCGAGGCTGATGAATTTGACCGTTCCTTCCACTGGCTCCGTCCCTGGATGACTGTCATCACTTCTACTGATCCTGATCACCTCGACATCTATGGCACCAAGGAGGCCTATTTGGAAAGTTTCCGCCACTACAGTGAACTGATTCAGCCAGGCGGTGCACTCATTATCCACCGCGACCTGGAGATGAAGGAACATCTGCAGGAGGGAGTACGCCGCTATGACTACAGTCTCAATGAAGGCGATTTCCACGCTGAGAACGTCCGAATCGCTAACGGTGAGATCACCTTCGATTTCATCTCCCCCATCGAAAGCATCAAGGATGTCCAGCTCGGACAGCCCGTGCCTATCAACATCGAGAACGCGATAGCCGCCATGGCCATGGCACAGCTCAACGGTTGTACGGCTGAAGAACTGAAATACGGCATTCAGACCTATAGAGGTGTTGATCGACGCTTTGACTTTAAGATCAAGACCGACAAACTGGTCTTCCTGAGCGACTATGCCCACCATCCCAAAGAGATCTACCAGAGTGCACGCAGCATCCGGGAACTCTACAAGGATAAGCATATCACCGCAATCTTCCAGCCCCACCTCTATACCCGTACCCGCGATTTCTACAAGGATTTTGCCGAGGCCCTGAGCCAGCTCGACGAAGTGATTCTCACCGAGATCTATCCGGCCCGGGAATTACCCATAGAAGGTGTCACCTCCAAGCTCATCTATGACCATCTGAAGCCTGGTGTAAAGAAGCAGATCATCCGCAAGGAGGATGTGCTCGACTTGGTCAAGTCACGCGACTTCGAAGTACTGATCGTACTGGGAGCCGGCGACCTCGACAATCAGGTCCCAAAGATCACAGAACTGTTAAAGAGTAAAATATAAAATAAAGAACAACTATATGGCCATCAACTGGAAAAAGACCGTCTTTGTAGTTTGCGACATTGTCATTGCCGCCTACTTGCTGTTGGCCATAACTGCATTCAACAAACCCGGTGCCATCACCACTCACTGTACGGAGGTAAAGATCGACATTGAGCAGAATAGTGCCATCAGCGGTTTCATGAATGCCAACGAGATCAAGCGTATCTTGACTAGAGAACGCGTCTATCCTCTCTCATGGGACATGGAGGATGTCAGTGTGCGCAAAATTGAAGAAACACTTCAAAAGAGTCCCTTTATCGAGAAAGCTGAATGTCATAAGACGCAGAGCGGTCATGTCTGCATCAGCATCAAACAACGCATACCTGTTGTGAGAGTCATGGCGGATAATCAGGAAAACTACTATGTCGACACCCATGGCAGCATGATGCCTGAAAGTCGCTATGTCGCCAACCTGATTGTCGCCACAGGCGCTATCAGTCGCAAATATGCGCAATCGACACTTACACGCGTGGCGAGTCAAATCCTGAAGAATCCATTCTGGAAGGACCAGATTGTACAAATCAATATTCTGTCTGACGGTTCTGTAGAGCTGGTGCCGCGCGTAGGCGAACATATCATCTACTTGGGCCCGCCTTATGACGTGGAGAACAAACTGGAACGCATGCGAAAGTTCTATCTCTACGGTCTTAATAAGGCTGGTTGGAACAAGTACAACTATATCAGCGTAGAATTCAGCAATCAGATTATATGTAAGAAAAATAAGAGAAAAAAGTAAATATCAACGAAGATGGCAGCAAAGGAATTTATCGTAGCAATCGAACTCGGTTCATCTAAAGTAACTGGTATCGCGGGCCAAAAGAATCTCGACGGCAGTATCCAGATACTCGCCGTAGTAAAGGAGGAGTCTTCCGCTTTTATCCGTAAGGGTGTGGTCTATAACATCGACAAGACCGCACAATGCCTCACCAGCATCATCAAGAAGCTGGAAACACAACTCAAGACTGAAATCAGACAGGTGTATGTCGGCATTGGCGGACAATCCATCCGCAGCGTCAGGAATGTCATTGGCAAGGATCTCCCCAACGAGAGCATTGTCACACAGGAGATGGTCATCGAACTGATGGATGCCAACCGTAACATGACCTACCCAGATCAGGAGATTCTCGACGCTGCCGTACAGGAATACAAGGTGGGCTCTCAGTTCCAGATCGACCCCGTAGGCATCCAGGCGACACGCTTGGAAGGCAACTTCCTCAATATCCTGGAGCGCAAGGCATTCTATAAAAACCTGAACAAGTGCTTCGAGACGGCCAATATCAATATTGCTGAAATGTACCTGGCCCCGCTGGCTCTGGCCGACAGCGTGTTGACAGAAGCAGAGAAGCGCTCGGGCTGTGCACTGGTCGATCTCGGTGCCGACACGACGACGGTATCCGTCTATTCCAAGAACATCTTGCGCCATCTCGCCGTCATCCCCCTCGGTAGCAATAACATCACCAAGGATATCGCTACCTTACAGATGGAAGAGAGTGACGCTGAAAGGATGAAGCTCAAATATGCTGCCGCCTATACGGATAACAACGACATCGATAACGATTTGAAGTATTCCATCGATCCTGAACGTCAGATTGAAAGCAGGAAATTCATCGAGATTGTCGAAGGACGTCTGGAAGAAATTATCGAGAATGTATGGTATCAGATACCGTCTGAGTATTATGACAAGCTCTTGGGAGGCATCATCCTGACGGGTGGAGGATCCAACCTGAAGAATATCGAGAAGGCCTTCAACAATCACACGCATGTCGATAAGATCCGCGTCGCCAAGTTCGTCACACAGTCCATCATCTCCAACAATGAGACCATCAAGGCCCACGACGGCACGATGAACACCGTGCTTGGCTTGCTGGCTAAGGGTGATATCAACTGTGCTGGCAGCGCCGTTGACCTGAATGGTGATCTCTTCAGCACGCCTAAACAACCTACTGCAACAGGCTTCGACCCCCGCTCTCCTCGTACTGCCGGCGAGATTCCTGCTGGCGTCGTACTCACAGCCGCTGAGAAAAAGGCTGCTGAAGCCGAGAAGAAGGCCGCAGAAGAGCTCAAGCGTCGTCAGGAAGAGGAAGAGGAACGTAAGAAAAGCGAGGAAGAAGCCCGTATCAAGGAAGAACAGGAACGCATCCGCAAGGAGAACAGCTTCTGGAACAAGGCCATCAAGGGCATCAAGAAGTTCGGCAAACAGATTGTCGAGGAAGAATAAGTTTATTTTAATAAGTATGCATTTTAGATTGATAGGATAATATGGAAGAGAACAGAAATAACATACAGATCCTGGACTTCGGAGCACCGGAGAAGGAACACAGCATCATCAAAGTGATTGGTGTAGGTGGTGGTGGCGGCAATGCTGTCAACCACATGTATCGTGAAGGCATCCACGATGTCACATTCGTGCTTTGCAACACCGATAATCAGGCACTCAACGATTCCCCCGTGCCCGTGCATCTCCAGCTGGGCAAGGAAGGCCTCGGTGCTGGTAACAAACCAGAGAAAGCCCGCGAAGCAGCAGAAGAGAGCCTGGAAGACATACGCTCGATGCTCAGCGACGGCACGAAGATGGCCTTCATCACCGCCGGTATGGGTGGTGGTACCGGCACAGGTGCTGCACCTGTCATCGCCCGTGTCAGCAAGGAACTGGGCATCCTCACCGTGGGTATCGTCACCATCCCCTTCCGCTTTGAGGGTGACCGCAAGATCGATCAGGCTCTCGACGGTGTCGAGGAAATGTCTAAACACGTCGATGCCCTGCTGGTCATCAACAACGAGCGACTCCGTGAGATCTACCCCGAGCTCTCTGTGCTCGACGCCTTCGGAAAGGCCGACGACACGCTGAGCGTCGCTGCAAAGTCCATCGCAGAGATCATCACCGTCCACGGCCTCATCAACCTCGACTTCAACGATGTGAAGACCGTCCTGAAGGATGGTGGCGTTGCCATCATGTCAACAGGTTACGGCGAAGGCGAGGGCCGCGTCAAGAAGGCGATCGACGATGCCCTGACCTCTCCTCTCCTCAACGACAACGACATCTTCAATTCCAAGAAGATCCTGCTGAGCATCACCTTCGCAGCCTCAAAAGACGGTCAGCAGTCACTGATGATGGAAGAGATGAACGACGTCAACGACTTCATGGCCAGATTCGGCAACGACTTCGAGATCAAGTGGGGACTCGCCACCGATCCCGAACTGGGCAAGAAAGTCAAGGTCACCATTCTCGCTACAGGCTTCGGCATCGAGGACGTCGATGGCATGAACGGCCATCTGAAGAAACACAGCCAGGAAGACATTAACCGCATCGCCGAGGAACAAGAGAAGATTGCCCAGCGCCAGGACCGCCGCAACCGCTACTATGGAGGCGAAGGCACCACCAAGCGCTACAAGCGTCGCCCGAACATCTATCTGTTCCGTCCAGAAGACCTCGACAACGACGATGTCATCTCAGCCGTAGAGTCCACACCGACCTACAAGCGCACGCGTGATATCCTTGATAGCATCAACAGTCAGGCAAGCGGCGACCTGCTCAGCACCGCCGCCGATAGTGCCCCCACCGATACCACCGAAACGATTCAAGGCATGATCCGCTTCTAAACAAACTACCTATAAAAGGCCCGCTCCCAATGTTGAGAGCGGGCCTCTTAATTCAAAATACTCGCCACTTATGCTGCAATACTCATCACTTACTGCTAAATAAGTGTCTCTTAATCCGACTGCTTAACCCCAAGAATTATTCCCACACTGGGACTATTTTGGTCCCAAGGTGGGAACGTATTAGTCCCAGTGTGGGAATAATTAACGATAAAGGTCCTGGAGTACGGTGACAGATTTGAGCTCGGGGAAGTCAGGGATATGAAGTCGATAATAGGCCAAAGTGACTTCCAACAGCCGGTTGCGCTCCTGATGAGTCATGCGGAAAAGGTGCATCGTCGGATAGTCCATACGCATCATCAGTTGCACCTTCTCGGCCTCAACGGGATCCAGAAAATCGCGATGCACAGGAGAAACAGCACAGAACACGCTCTCACGAAGATCAAAATAGTCACCTGGGAGATAGTCATCAAGATTAGGATAAAAACCCAGGAAACGGCTCAGGCGCATCAGAAAGACAAGATGGAAACTAGCAAAACTGCCGGGCTGGGCGTCAAACCACTGAAGGCTATTGACGATATAGTCGAACAAAGGTTCGTTGCGCTGCTCTGAGCGAAGCGCATGATAGAGAAACTCCGACAAAAAAAGCGAGATGGCTAGTTTGTGAACATCAAAGGGAATCGAAGAAAACGGTGATGACAGGCGGACATCTGCCATCTTCTGCAACTGAAGCTTGGGGCGAATATCGGTCTCTATCTCCAACAGCGAAAGGGGCTGGAAAAACTGCTTCTTGAATTTCGACTTCGACGATTTTGGTATGTTGACGATAAACGACAGATGACCATGACTCCTGGTGAACATATCCACGATGAGCCTAGTCTCACCATACTTAAGAGAATGAAGCACAATGGCTTGGGTTTTATTCAACATACGATGCAAAAGTACAAAAAAAATTAGTAAAATAGCATTTTTTTATTAGAAAATTTTGTCAATTGGAAAAATAGCTGTACCTTTGCACCCGCAAAAATGGCGACGGTCCCTTCGTCTATCGGTTAGGACGAGAGATTTTCATTCTCTAAAGAGGAGTTCGACTCTCCTAGGGACTACCACTTAAATCTGCCATCTGCACAGCCAAGTGCTACCTGCGCAATCGGGGACAAGGTGACAGAAGGCTTCACTAAGAAGCCTGCCCAGGGCGGCCATAGCGGCGCAAGACCCATAAGCTTTAAATTAACAATTAACAATTAAAAATTAAAAAATGGCAAATCACAAGTCAAGTGTGAAGCGTATCCGTCAGGACAAGAAGAAGGCACTTCACAACCACTACTACGCAAAGACAATGCGTAACGCTGTACGCAAGCTCCGCGCAATGGAGAACAAGGAAGAGGCAATAGCTCTGTATCCGAAGGTACAGAAGATGCTCGACAAGCTGGCTAAGACCAACATCATCCACAAGAACAAGGCAGCCAACTTGAAGTCAAGCCTCGCTCTGCACATCAACAAGCTGGGATAATCAACAGATTGAGACTAGCATACGCGGGTCATTTGCAAAATGCAGATGATCCGCTTATTTTTTGTAGTTTTTTAGCAGATAAACTACGTTTATCTGACAAATTTTTCGTAACTTTGCACACAATTAGCAAAATTACAAAAATGACAGAAGAACAACTGAATCAAGAACAAAATTATTCCGCGAGTAACATTCAGGTGCTCGAGGGATTGGAAGCCGTGCGCAAGCGTCCGGCCATGTACATCGGAGACATCAGTGAGAAGGGCCTACACCATCTCGTCAATGAAACGGTGGATAACTCCATCGACGAGGCGATGGCCGGCTATTGCACACATATAGAAGTAACCATCAATGAGGATAACTCTATCACCGTTCAGGATAACGGTCGTGGTATCCCTGTGGATGAGCATGAGAAGATGCACAAGTCTGCACTGGAAGTCGTCATGACCGTGCTGCATGCCGGTGGTAAGTTCGACAAGGGCTCTTACAAGGTATCAGGCGGTCTTCATGGTGTAGGTGTCAGCTGTGTGAATGCGCTTTCCACGCACATGATGTCGCAGGTATTCCGCAACGGCCACATCTATCAGCAGGAGTATGAGAAAGGTAAGCCTCTCTACGACGTGAAGATTGTGGGCGACACGGAGCTCACGGGTACGCGCCAGCAGTTCTGGCCCGACGGCAGTATCTTCACCACGACGGAATTCAAATACGATATCATTGCTCGGCGTATGCGCGAGCTGGCCTATCTGAATGCAGGTATTACCATCACGCTGACAGACCTGCGCCCTGATGAGGAAGGCAACCTGAAACAGCCAGAGGTATTCCACGCCAAGGAGGGCTTGAAGGAGTTCGTGCGCTACGTAGATCGTCACCGCCAGTCGATCATCGGCGACCCGATCTGCCTGAAGACTGAAAAGGACGGTGTACCCATCGAGGTGGCACTGCTCTATAACAGTGACTATTCGGAGAATATCCACTCTTACGTGAACAATATCAACACCATCGAGGGTGGTACCCACCTGACAGGTTTCCGTATCGCCTTAGCTCGTACATTGAAGAAATATGCGGATGAAGACGATCAGCTGCGCAAGCAGATTGAGAAGGCCAAGATCGAGGTGGCGCAGGATGACTTCCGCGAAGGTCTGACGGCTATCATCTCTGTGAAGGTGGCTGAGCCTCAGTTTGAGGGACAGACTAAGACAAAACTGGGTAACTCTGAGGTAAACGGTGCCGTACAGAAGGCTGTAGGTGAGGCTATGACCAACTATCTGGAGGAGCACCCGAAAGAGGCACATACCATCTGTGAGAAGGTGATTCTGGCTGCCACAGCGCGTATCGCTGCCCGCAAGGCGCGTGAGAGCGTACAGCGCAAGAACCCGATGACAGGTGGTGGACTGCCCGGCAAACTGGCAGACTGCTCAAACAAGGATCCTAAGGATTGTGAGATCTTCCTCGTCGAGGGTGACTCCGCAGGTGGTTCTGCCAAGCAGGGTCGTGACCGTCATTTCCAGGCTATCCTGCCCTTGCGCGGTAAGATCCTGAATGTGGAGAAAGTGCAGTGGCACCGCGTGTTCGAGGCTGAATCTGTAATGAATATCATCCAGAGTATCGGTGTACGCTTCGGTGTCGATGGTGAGGATTCCAAGGAGGCTAACATCGACAAGCTGCGCTACGACAAGATTATCATCATGACCGACGCCGACGTCGATGGCTCGCACATCGACACGCTGATCATGACGCTCTTCTACCGCTTTATGCCACAGGTGATCCAGGGCGGACATCTCTATATCGCTACACCGCCTCTCTACAAGTGTACCTATAAGAAGAACTCGGAATACTGCTACACCGAGCAACAGCGCCAGGCCTTCATCGACAAGTACGTGGCTGGCAACGTCGATGACAAAGGTCTGCACACACAGCGCTACAAAGGTCTTGGTGAGATGAATCCGGAACAGCTTTGGGAGACGACCATGAATCCCGAGAACCGTCTGCTGAAACAGGTGACCATCGAGAATGCCGCTGAGGCTGACGAGATCTTCTCTATGCTGATGGGTGACGACGTAGAGCCACGCCGCGAATTCATTGAGAAGAACGCGACCTACGCCAACATCGACGCATAAGAATCATCACTCATTTATATTTTCAGCCCACCCGATACAAGTTACATCTTGTCGGGTGGGTTTTTCTATTAATTCCAAGCTCGTAGGATAGTACCGTCGAAAAAAGCGTTGTAGGTAAGCAGACGGTCATGATTACCTGCATCCCCACGGGCTCTTATGCCACTGTTGACATCATAGCTGCGATCACACTTGGCACAATGGAGTAACTGGCCATTGTTCTGCCACGTAAGGGGGTAATTGATACCAGTATAGTCAGCCAGACAGTTCGGACATTGTCCATCGTAGGCAACGAGCTTGCCAATTTCATAACTACTCACACCAATGATAATGCAATCGTTGGCACCCAGGTAAAAAGCCACTTGGGTCTCTCGCTGAGTAGTTAGGGAGATATCCTCTGTCGCATTATCAAAGTTACGGGTGCTCTTCAGATGACGCACACCCTTATTATCGACATAGGTCTGAACTTTACAGAAATGACCACTGTTGCCCAAGATGCCTGTCAGATGGCATGGCAGCGGATGGAGGGAGGTGTCGAAGAGGAAACTACAACGATAAGCACGACTAATCGTGTCATCAGCGTTACAGGCTGTCAACAGCACACCTATCAGAACTGCCAATAACCTTCTCATCGGCCTAACAAGGCTCGCTCTGCCTCAGTCATACGTTCAAAGTGGAATCCGTCGAGGGTCTGCTGCATCAACTGCTGAATCTCATCGTTACAGAGATTGCCGATAGAGCCCTCATGCGTGTGGTGGATATGCTTGTCGGCCTTGAACTGACCTGCCTCAATATCCAAGCCCACCTTCTTATAGGCATCGCGGAAAGGCATGCCAGCAGCAGCCAGGCGATTCACCTCCTCGACAGAGAACATCGGGTCGTACATCGGGTTATCGAGGATATGCTCGTTAACCTCTATCTTATTAATAATGTAGGCAGCCATCTGCAGACAGTCTTTCAGCTCTCCGAAGGCTGGCAGGAACACTTCCTTGATAATCTGGAGGTCACGGAAATAACCGACGGGCAGATTGTTCATGATCAAGGTCACCTGCTGGGGAAGTGACTGCAACTTATTCGACTTGGCACGGATGAGTTCGAAGACATCCGGATTCTTCTTGTGGGGCATAATCGACGAACCTGTCGTACATTCCTTCGGAAGCTTCACAAACGAGAAGTTCTGGGAATTGAAGAGACAGGCATCGAAGGCCAGCTTTGCCAGTGTGCCGGCGATGGTAGCAATGGCGAAACCGACGTTACGTTCCATCTTGCCACGACCCATCTGGGCATAGACCACGTTATAATCCATCGAGTCGAAACCCAACAAACGGGTCGTCATCGTGCGATTCAGGGGGAAGGAAGAACCATAGCCTGCTGCAGAACCAAGTGGATTGCGATTAGTCATCTTATAGGCTGCCTGCAAGAAGAGCATATCATCAGCAAGGCTCTCTGCATAAGCACCAAACCACAGGCCGAAACTGGAGGGCATGGCTATCTGGAGATGGGTGTAGCCTGGCATAAGGATATCCTTATACTGATTGCTCTTCTGAATCAGTTCGTCGAAGAGGCTCTTCACCTCCTGCGCAATCTCCATCAACTCATGGCGGGTAAAGAGTTTCAGATCAACAAGCACCTGATCGTTGCGGCTACGGCCGGAATGTATCTTCTTGCCCATATCGCCAAGACGGCGCGTCAGCAGCATTTCAACCTGTGAGTGCACATCCTCCACATCGTCTTCAATCACGAACTCACCTCGCTCACAGAGCTCATAGATAGCTTTCAGCTCAGTCAACAGCTGATGGAGTTCATCCTTCTCCAACAAACCGATGCTCTCGAGCATCGTGATATGTGCCATCGAACCCAACACATCGTATTTGGCCAGATAGAGATCCATCTCACGGTCTCTGCCGACGGTAAAGCGCTCTATTTCCTTATTGATCTCAAAGTTCTTTTCCCAGAGTTTCATCTTAACCCCTTTTATTGTTTCATGTTATACGTAATGTACCTGTGCCAAGGCATCGGCAATCTTCTCGACACCATCTTGCAAGGGTTTCTCAACCATTTTCTTGATAAACGGATTCAGCTCTGCCTTCACCGTCACCTTCATCTTGGAGTTGTTCTCATCAACGGGCAAGACCTGCACCCAGACATTAAAGGGCACAGGAGACTGAACCGTCTCGAACTTCACGCACTTAGGTTCCTCGCGGTCACAGATACGGAGTTTCAGTTCTCCGACGGGTGGCACATTAAGCGATACGGTATCTTGATCGAAGCTAAAGTCGTTGACTTTGTCCTCTGGCACACGGTCGCGCACCTTCTCTAAGTTTCTCAGGTCGCAGATATTGTCATAGACGGCCTGCTGAGAATAGGGCACAAACTTCACGCTACTCTCGAATTTGCTCTCATCTCCGAATAATCCCATCATCACAATTAATTAAATGAGCATTGATCATTATTGCTTCCAGGTATCAGGACTCTTGCGCCACTCAGCGAGCACGGCCTTGTCCTCTTCCTTGATATAGCCTGTCTTGGCGGCTTCCTCAATCACAGCATCATAGTTGCTAAGCGTAATGAGCTTGACACCGGCTTCCTCAAAGGCTTTCTCTGCTACAGGGAATCCATAGGTAAACGAAGCCACCATACCTATCACCTCTACGCCATAGGCACGAAGCGCAGCAACGGCCTTCAGCGAGGAACCACCCGTAGAAATCAGATCCTCTACCACCACCACCTTGGCACCTGGCTTGATCTCACCTTCTACTTGATTTCCCATACCATGGTCTTTGGGCTTCGGACGCACATAGCTATAAGGTAATCCCAGCTGGTCTGCAACAAGTGCGCCCTGTGCAATGGCGCCCGTTGCCACACCAGCTACAGCCTCGGCCTCAGGGAAATATTCCTGGATAGCATGGCAGAGTTCCAGCTTCACAAACGAACGGAGCTGCGGGAACGACAACGTCTTACGATTATCTGTGTAGATGGGTGACTTCCAGCCTGAAGCCCAAGTAAAGGGCTCGTTGGGCTGCAGCTTGATGGCTTGGATGTCCATCAGCTTTCTGGCAAATTGATTCTTGATTTCCATACCTATTTAAATTATTTGAGTGCAAAGGTACGAAAAAAAGTAAAAAGGTAAAAAAGTAAAAAGGTAAAAAAGTAAAAAAACTAAGATTTTGCAAAGCCGAGGGAGAGAACACTGACTTTTACACCGCCTGCCTGAAGCAGTTCCTTGGCACAGGCTATCACCGTGGCACCCGTTGTGACAACATCGTCAATCATCAGCAAATGCCTGTCATGGACAACACTGGGGTCATGAAGCACAAAGACGGACTCGACATTCTCATTGCGCTCCCAGCGCCCCTTATTAGTCTGACTCCCCTCGAAACTCTTCCGCCTTACGGCTGTGTCAAGAATCGGCAAACCAGTCACCTCACTGACTCCTCGGGCAATCTCAAGACTCTGGTTATAACCGCGCTGACGCTCTCGTTTCCTGGCAAGAGGGATGGGCACAATGCCATCGATACCGTCGAAAAAGCCTGAACGCTGGACTTCCATGGCCACCATCCGCCCTATCGTCTCCCCTATCTCTGGATGGTTCTTGTATTTCAGTTCATAGATGAGATTGGCAGGCTCAGAATGGGCTTCGTAATAGAAGAAAGCGGTAGCACGCTCTATGGGTATTTGGCCCCAGAAGAGCTTGGCCATCTCGTTCTCGTAGGCATTCTGATGATAGCCGGTTCTCGGGAGATGAAGGTTACAACGTGCACAGATAACTTCCTCTGTCACTGACAGACGCTGACCACACACCACACAGAGGCGTGGAGAGATCAGATCAAGCAGGCGATGCCAGAAACTAATCGGTTTCATCCCCGTCAGCCATCTCTTCATCCACATCCAGACACTGGCGGATGATATCGAACGTGAAACCACGCCCGAGCGCAAAGCGCACCAGCTTCTGATTCAACTCATAATCACTCGCTGCCTTCGTGCTCTTACGCTTCTGCTTGAGTAGGAGGCGCAGCACTTCAAGATACTCCTGATCGTCCACTTCATCGAGCACCCGGCGCTGGATATCTTCATCTATCCGCTTCATCCAAAGACCCTGTTGTACCTTTCTGCGCCCCCACTTATTATAGTGGACTTTATCTTTCACAAAGGCTCTGGCATAGCGTTCGTCATCGACAAAGCGTTCCTTCACCAGACGAGCAACCACACGTTCTTGCACCTGCTCGTCAAGGCCCCAGCGCCTCATCTTGTCACGCATCTCCTGCTGGCAATGCTCGGCACGTGCACAAAGCGCAGCCAGCTGCAGATAGGCTTCCTGCTCGGTCATTTCTTGTTTCATATCTTCTTAGCTTTAAGGAATCTGTTCTTGCCAAACTGGTCTTTCCGAATCTCAATATCCTGAAATCCCGATTGCCGGAGATAGTCTGCCACTGCCTCGGCTGTCAATGGGTTCAGTTCAAAGTAGAGGTATCCATGGGGGTTGAGTGCCTGTTGCGCGTAATCAGCAATCTTGTAATAGAAGATAGCAGGCTCTTCTTGTGGGGCAAAGAGGGCTATCCCGGGCTCATGGTCGAGCACGTTCTTCTCCATGCCGTCACGCTCTTCTGGCTTGATATAGGGGGGATTGCTCACGATGATATCCCAACGTCGTGCATCTGACTGTAGGTGCAAAGCATCTTGCTGCTCAAAAGTCACATGAACACCGATGCGCCTGGCATTCTCACGGGCCATCTCAAGGGCCGCTTCAGAGATATCCCATCCCACAACCTCTGCTCCTGACAGCTCTGCAGCCAGCGTCACGGCGATACACCCACTACCAGTGCCTATATCAAGAATTGAACAGGGGGACACGCTCGTCAGACGTTGTGTGATCCACTGACACAGTTCCGCAGTCTCAGGGCGCGGGATAAGCACCCCTGGAGCAACATGGAACTGCCGTCCACAGAAATCGGCCACACCTAACACATACTGCACAGGCTCACCACCCTCAAGGCGGTGCATCATCGCATCCAACGACTTCTTGTCTGCATCAGAGAGTGACGCAAGCTTTCCGCTAAGAATGTCTGCTAATGAGAAACCGAAACACTCCTCAAGGACCAAGCGCACAATAGCCTTCGCCTCACCTGCTTCATACAGGACCGTCAACCTGTGCCAGAGACTTTCATAATCCATCGCAGAAGGGACGCAGTCAACGACTGTCAGTACCTGTCCAGTGACCTTGAAACGGACATCATAATCGGCAAAGGGCATCCCATAGACGCGCTCAGGATCTTCTTGATAACGGGGACGGGGATCGAGGGCCAGCACTTTTCTTAGGGAAGCGAGTTCTTCATCAGAGAAGGATTCACAAAGGTCTTCCGGCATGAATACTTCCAGTTCCTGCCACGCCGTCTTGTCCACAAAACCACTGCGTGCCTCTGGATGACTATCGGCATAGGCAACGTAAGGCTTGATATCATAGATCGGGGTTCCGTCCATCAGATCCGCCCCTTTCACGTAGATCAGCGGACCTTGCTTCTGGTCGTCCACAATACGGTCGATACGCACACAGGAGAGTCCAAGACCATTAGGGCGAAAGGGTGAACGAGTGGCGAAGACACCCACCCGCTTGTTACCGCCTAGGCGTGGAGGACGCACCGTCAGACTCGTCTGCTGCCCATTAGCCGAGAACTCCCAAATAAGCCACAGATAGTCGAAGTCCTCCAGACCATGGATAGCTTCCATACGCCTGTAAGCAGGCTCAAAAACAATACACCCCGTCAGTTTACTGACGAGCCCACTCTGCCGTGGAATGCCGAACTTCGACTTCATGGGCGAACGGAAATAGGCTATGGGTTGTATCTCCATCTGTGTTTTTGCAGCAAAGGTACAATAAAAAGTTGAGAAACTGCGAAAATGGAGCTGAAAGTTTTGTAGTCTCGGAGATTCTGTGTATTTTTGTCGCAGATAAATCATGAGATATGACAGACGACGAGAAATATATGAGACGATGCATACAGTTGGCAAAGAATGGACAACTGAATGCGAAGCCCAACCCTATGGTGGGTGCAGTCATCGTGAGTGCTGAAGGGCGCATCATCGGCGAAGGGTATCATGTACGTTGTGGCGAGGGCCATGCCGAGGTGAATGCATTTGCCTCGGTAAGACCTGAGGATGAGCACCTGCTGCCTGCTGCCACGATATATGTTTCGCTGGAACCTTGTTCCCACTATGGGAAGACGCCACCATGCGCAGACCTAATTATTAAGAAAGGTGTACGTCGGGTGGTCGTGGGCTGCATCGATCCTTTTGCCGAGGTACAAGGACGAGGAATCCAGAAGTTACGCGATGCCGGCATCGAAGTGGAAGTAGGGGTGCTGGAAGCAGAATGTCAGGCTCTGAACCGCCGTTTCTTCACCTATCACCGCGAACAGCGCCCTTACATCATCCTGAAATGGGCACAAACGGCCAACGGATTCCTCGACGACCATTTCAAGGCCACGCAGATCTCCAGCGACTTCACCAAGATGCTCTCTCATAAGCTCCGTGCCGAGGAGGATGCCATCCTCGTGGGTCGTGTCACGGAGGAGCGCGAACACCCACAGCTGAATGTCCGCGACTGGTATGGCCCTGATCCTAAGCGTCTGATTGTCGATCATGCACACCCCCTGAATCTCAATAGCCTGCACGCCCATCGTATCCAGTCACTCATCGTGGAAGGTGGTGCGAAGACACTGAACACCTTCCTGGCAGACGGTCTCTGGGATGAGATCCGTGTGGAGACCCATCTGAAGAAAACCGTCAGCGACGGCACAAGGGCTCCCCTGATTCCACCGCAGGCGACGACCGTCTCTGTAGAGACCTACGATACCCAGCAGATCATCCGCTACCATAAAATAATCCCCGAAAGCTGATGGCTTCCGGGGATTTTTATTCTTCAGCTAAAGCTTACTTTGCGAGAGCTGCACGAGCTGCAGCAATCTTATCCTGAGCGTCAGCGATCTGGTTCTTCAGCTCCTGCACTGATGTAGCATTCAGCACATCCAGGGGAGCCAAAGCCTCAGCAACGGGCTTGATGTCAGCATCATACTCAGAGAGACGATCCAGAGCGTCGAGGATCAACACTACGCGGAAGGTCGTGTTAGCAGCGGTCTCGTCGGTGAAAGAAGCAAGGAACTTGTCAGTGTTCTGGCTAGCCACATACAGCTGCTCTACCATGCTTGAAGCAGCAAGCTGCCAGAAGTAGTTGATACGGCCATTCTCATTCATAGAGTTGTAGAGAGTCTGTGAGGTCTCAGAGATGGTGTTGGTATCATCCAGATTCTTGAATGAAGGATCGTCGATGTCAGCAGCCAACTTAGTGATAGCCTTGTCATAGTCCTCTGTAGGCATCTCATAGAGCTTAGCGACTCTTCTGTCGATGTCAAGAACAGACAGCAGACGATACTTCTCTGCAAGGGTGGTAGCGTTCTCTGCTACTGAAGGATTCAGGAGGTAGTCAGGCTTTACCTGGAGCTCTTCCTTCGTCAGCTTCACAGTACCATCAGCATTTGACTGCATGAAAGGCATGTGCTTCAGCTTACCGATTTCGCTAGCGAGACTATCAACATGCATCTTGATGCTAGCCTCAATCTGCTCCTGTTCGAAAGTCTTTACTACTGAATCAGCTGATTCAGCATTCTTTGCATTTTTGTTTCCGCATGCTGCGAATGCGAGTGCTGCAAATGCTACAGCGAGAATTGATAATTTCTTCATTGTTTTTTGAATTGATAGTTATTAATAAAAGTAATGTTTATATTTCTTGTTGCTTCTGTCTCCGATTATTTCCTTAAGACCTTGCCAGGCCAGTCTGTGAAGAGGAAGATGGCGACGACGATGCTCATCAAGAGCATGATGCCCAGGTTAAACCAGAGCGTCTTGATATGCCAGCTACCCAGTATCTTCTCACTGCTGTAGAATGGTGCCCGTCCTACCTTACTCTTGGGGGTGAGGTAGATAATACCGGTGCGGGCCACGATGTGATTGTCGATGACATCCAGCATCCGCTTCTGATTAGCGCCGATGACACAATCCTCAAGATTGAGGTTATAGTGATCGCGCTTCAGTTCGATGATGGTTTCCTTACCCTGCTCGCGCACCATCTCCGACATGAGCTTGTCTGCCTTGAGCGTCGTCTCATTACTACGCTTCGATAGTATCTGCTCTGCCGCCTTCATGTACTGGCGCAGGGACTCATACGAGTAGTCACCCTGATAGGCCTTCATCCCACAGTACGCCGTCAGCTCCGGCAGGTTCATGCGGATAGTCTCCATATGTGAGGGATCCACTTCCTTACCGCGCTTTTTCTCATCTTTCATGGTCTCCAGCTGTGACTGCAGTTCGTCGAGGAATCCCATGTTGTAGTATTGGTTCTCGTATTTCTTTTTGTCGAGTTCAAAGAACGGTGCCTTGTAGGCATTGTCGGTGAATGAGGTGACGGCCAGTGCCTCATAAGCCCATCGCGACGGGATTAAGTCACCGATAACGGGCACATTACCTGTGGTGCTCTTCGGTGTCAGGTCTGAGAAGCTGACCACAAGACCGCAAAGCAGTATCTGAGGTATGAGCAGTATGGGGATACTGATATAGATAGCCACAATGGAGCTGAGGCATTGCGACAGCAGCAAGCCCACAAGACTCGATAGCAGGGCGGTAATGAAGAGAATCAGCCACCACGTGCCGAAGAGTCCTTGCAGTCCCATCACGAAATTACCGATGAGGATGAAGAGCAATATCTGTATCATGCAGACGAGGGCCATATAGATGATCTTCGAACCGATATAGCTGGCATAAGAGAGTTGCAGGAACTTCTCGCGCTTCAGCAATGCCCTGTCCTTGATGATCTCCTCTGCGCTACCACTCATACCCAGAAAGGTAGCCACGATGATGGCCATGAAGAAGTAGCTCACCAGGTTCTTGTTGTCCATCACGGTATAGCCTTCTGGTGGCGCATAGCGCGTCAGCAGTGCACAGACGAGTGCCAGCAGGGGTGCCTCCAGCAGCGTGATGCAGAGATACTGTACATTGGTGATCTTGGTGCGGATATTACGGTGCAGGAAGATACCCAACTGCTTCAGGGCACCGGGCTTCTTCTGGTCTGAAGGGGGCACCGTACCCACAGCAGGCTTCGGCAGTTCTTCTCTGTTCTTCAGATAGAGCTCATGCCACTCCTGCGGTGTCATCTTTCGCTCATCGGAGACCTCGCCACTGTTATTGAGTGCCTTCTCGTCGATGATGTTCAGCACAATCTCAGGATTCACATTACCACACGTCGGACAGGCGCTGGTCTCGGCATCTGCATAGTTCGCAGCTTCCTTGAAATAGGTGATGGCATCGATGGGATTACCGTCGAATACGGGGTAGCCACCTTTATCCAGCAGCCACAGACGGTCGAAGAGCTTATAGACATCACTGGATGGCTGGTGGATATTCACGATGATCAGCTTACCCTTGAAGGTCTGCTCCTTCAGCAGGTTAATCACCTTCTCCGTGTCTGCAGATGACAGACCTGATGTAGGCTCGTCAAGGAAGAGCACGGCTGGTTCTCGGATCAGCTCCAGGGCGATGTTCAGGCGCTTGCGCTGTCCACCAGAGATATATTTGTTGATAGCCGAACCTACCTTCAGGTCCTTGGCAGCGTCGAGACCCAGATCCTTCAGGGTCTTCATCACACGACGGTCTAACTCCGCGTCGCTCATCCCCTCAAAGCAGAGTTTCGCCGTGAACCAGAGGTTCTGATAGACGGTCAGCTCCTCTATCAGGAGATCATCTTGCGGCACAAAGCCTATGAGGGCCTTGGCTTCGGGCTCCGTGATGCTGTGCCCGTTGATGGTGATGGTGCCTTCCTGCGGCGTCAGCGAACCATTAAGCAGTGAGAGCAGCGTGGTCTTACCTGTTCCGGAACCACCCATGATGGCCAGAAGTTCTCCCTGATGGAGGGTAAAGCTCAGGTCATGCATGCCGTTATCACTGTTGGGGAACCTGAAGTTGATGTCACGTCCACAGAACTCCACCGTCTCCTGCTTCTCGTTATCCTCACCACGGGCCTTCTTGTAGGCTGCGATGATGTTCGAGAAATAGACGGGCGCACCGTTCTTGCCTTTGAGCACACTACTCTGCAGCCATACCTGGAACGATCCCGAGAGCACGGGCACGTCATTCAGCATCACCTTGTCATTTCCCGTATAGGTGAAGAGCAGGGTTCCTGCAGGTGAAAGCAGGGTCTTCAGGGTACCATCGGTATCCGGCAGCTGATGTACCAGCACGTCACGGTTTTCTTTTCCTGCGACGAAATCCACGAAGTTTTCAAAGGTGGCGTCAGATACATGGAAGGTCTTAGCCATAGTCTGGAATAGTTCGTCGGAATGTCCAGGCCTGTAGTTACAGAACTCCATCAAGCGCAGGAGAAGCATGGTAGCCTCGCTTTGACGAATCTTTCCGTGGAGTTCAGAACAGATGGACGTCACGATACTTTGCGTGTCCAAAGCGTCATCATCCATCATCTCGTAGGCACCTCTCATATCGTCGTAGAGACCGAGGTAAGTATCGATGTTTCTGATACCGAAATGATGGCGCAAAAAACTGATAAGCATAGTCTTAGCCCATGCTTCATCCACCTGCTCCTTTTTTCCAAATAAAGCAAATAAACTTAGGAAACTGGATAACAGAATGTCGGTCATCTTTTCTTAGTGCCCTCTACAAATAATCTAAAATTGCAATTTTGCTTGCAAATATAGGCAAAATTTCAGAGTAAAGGCCCGTCGTTAGAGTTAAAAAGAATTAAAGATGTCATTTGCGCCCAAAGTCGGCAGGTACTTCACCCCATTTCTGGGTCTCCCACTTGACGATTGGATTACGATAGTTGTGTGTCTGCAACCATTGCTCTGCACGGGCAATCACCTGAAAGAGGGGCTTCGTCGCAGGGGTATGCTCGAGCTTGGTCTTACACTTCCGCTTCGACACCCAGAGGATGGCATTATAGCTGTCGGAGTAGATGGTCTTGTCGTGGAGTCCCTGATTCCAGCAGAGTGCCAGGGCATGGACGATGGCAAGGAATTCTCCGATGTTGTTCGTGCCATGCACAGGACCATAGTGGAACACGCGGGCACCTGTCTGCAGGTCTATGGCCTGATATTCCATCGGTCCCGGATTTCCCGAACACGCCGCATCCACCGCCCAAGCGTCCGCCCGTACCTCCAATGGTAATGGAAGTACGGTGTCATGACGGTTTGTGGGGGGATTCACAAGCTTATCCATAGGGAGGCTTTTTTACATCCTTTCGGGCACTTCGATGCCGAGGAGGCTCATGCCGTTCTTGATGATCTTGGCCACGTTCTTGGCAATGACGAGGCGCACGGCCTTCTTCTGCTCGTCGGGCTCATTGAGGATAGAGTAGTCGTGATAGAACTGGTTGAACACCTTCGTGAGCTCATAGCAGTAGTTGGCGATACCCGAGGGTGAGTAGTCCTTACCTGCCTGCTCCACAGCTGCACCAAATTCGCTCATCTTCTGAATCAGTTCAATCTCTTTCTCAGAAAGAGGAGCCTCAGAGCCAGCGGTTGTCTCCTTTTGGGAGGCTTTTCTTAGGATGCTCCGTATGCGCGCATAGGTGTACTGTATGAAAGGTCCTGTATTACCGTTGAAGTCGATACTCTCCTCAGGATTGAAGAGCATGTTCTTACGGGCATCGACCTTCAGGATGAAGTACTTCAGGGCACCCATACCCACGATACGGGCCACCTCCTGGCGCTCTGCCTCACTCATATCGTCGAATTTACCCAGCTCCATCGAGGTCTTCAGGGCATCATCAACCATGAGCTGCATCAGATCGTCGGCATCGACGACGGTACCCTCACGGCTCTTCATCTTACCGTTGGGCAGTTCCACCATACCGTAGGAGAAGTGCACGAGTTCCTTACCCCACTTGAACCCTAAACGGTCGAGCAGGATGGAGAGCACCTGGAAATGGTAGTTCTGCTCATTGCCCACCACGTAGATCATCTTGTCGATAGGATAATCCTGGAAGCGCATCTCGGCAGTACCGATATCCTGTGTCATATAGACGCTGGTGCCATCACTGCGCAGCAGCAGCTTCTGGTCCAGTCCCTCCTTGGTGAGGTCTGCCCAGACAGAGCCGTCCTCATGACGCTCGAAGAGACCTTTGGCGAGTCCTTCCTCGACCTTGGCCTTACCCTTCAGGTAGGTCTGGCTCTCGTAGTATATCTTGTCGAAGGAGACACCGAGTTTCTTGTAGGTCTCATCGAAGCCGGCATACACCCAGTTGTTCATCTTCTCCCACAGGGCGCGCACCTCCGGGTCGTTCTGCTCCCACTTCACGAGCATCTCGTGGGCTTCCTTGATGAGCGGTGCCTCCTGCTTGGCTTTCTCCTCGTCCATGCCCTGGGCCACGAGTTCCTTCACCTCTTCACGATAGTGCTTGTCGAAGGCCACATAGTAGTCGCCGATGAGGTGGTCACCTTTCTTACCACTGGACTCCGGCGTCTCACCATTGCCGTATTTCAGCCATGCCAGCATAGACTTGCAGATATGGATACCACGGTCGTTCACGATGTTGGTCTTCACCACCTTGTTACCATTGGCTTCCATGATCTGTGCCAACGACCATCCGAGGAGGTTGTTACGCACATGTCCGAGGTGCAGAGGCTTATTGGTGTTGGGCGAAGAGTACTCGATCATCACGAGGGGTGAGTCCTCCGTGGCCTGCTTCATACCGAAATGCTCATCGGCATCGATGGCCTTCAGCAGTTCCAGCCAGGCACCACCGCCCACGCTGAGGTTCAGGAAGCCCTTCACCACGTTGAACTTCTCCACGGCACTGCAGTTTGCCTGCAGATACTCACCTATCTCCTGTGCTGTCTGCTCAGGACTTTTCTTGGCAGCCTTCACAAAGGGGAACACCACGAGTGTCAGGTTACCCTCAAACTCACTTCTCGTCTTCTGCAGCTGCAGCATCTTCTCTGTGGCGTCCATGCCATAGAGGGCCTTCACGGCGTCGCCTGCTGCCTTGCTGATCAATGCTTCTATATTCATATTCTTCTGATTATTCTGATTTTGGCTGCAAAATTATAAAAAAAACGCGTAATCCGTGCAAAAAAACGATTATTTCTTCTTCAGCGACGAGAGCCAGAGCCCTGTAAAGGTCAGGAGCCCATTGAGCATCAGCAGTTCGTAGCCGAAGTGATAGTCCCAAAGGTGTTGTGTGGCGGTGTCGAGGGCATAGCAGAGCAGGGGCGATGCGATGCAGATAAGTGGCACCAGTGCGTCGTGGGGCTGGCGACGGGTGAAGAGTCCGAAGGTGAAGAGCCCCAGCAGCGGACCGTAGGTATAGCTGGCGATGGTATAGATGGCGTTGATGAGCGATGTGGAGTTCAGGGCGCGGAAGAGGAGGATGAAGAGCACGAAGAAGAGACACATCGCGATGTGCGTCTGCTTACGGAGCCGCTCGTTGCCTGCCTGACGGCGGATATCCACGCAGTAGCTCGTGGTGAGGGAGGTCAGTGCGGAGTCGGCACTCGAGAACGAGGCCGCGACGATGCCGATGACAAATAAGTGAATAGTGAATAGTGAATAGTGAATAGTTGAGGTAGCTTGGATGAAGGTGGGCAGCATGGCGTCGCCCTTCAGTCCTGTACCCAGCACCATCGTCAGCAGCACGCCGAGGGCGAGGAAGAGCAGATTGGCAGGCACGAAGGCCATACCATAGCTGCACATGTCCTTCTGGGCATCGCGCAACGACTTACAGGTGAGGTTCTTCTGCATCATGTCCTGATCGAGTCCTGTCATCACGATGGCGATGAAGGCACCACTCAGGAACTGTTTCCAGAAGTGGTGGGGCGACATCCAGTCGTCGAAGACGAAGATACGGCTCATGGGCGAGGCGGCGATGGCATCGATGGCTTCACCCACGGTGAAGTGCAAGTCACTGATCACCGTGAAGATGATCATGATGAGGGCCGTGAAGAGACAGACGGTCTGGAAGGTATCCGTAAACACCAGTGTGCCGATGCCGCCACGACGGGTGTAGAGCCAGATGAGGGCCACCATCAAGAGCACGTTCACGAGGAAGGGGATGCCCACGGGGTCGAAGACAAACTGCTGGAGGATGATACACACCACGTAGAACCTCACGGCGGCACCCGTCATCTTCGACAAGAGGAAGAAGGAGGCACCCGTCAGATAGGACCGCTCCCCGAGCCTTTGCCCGAGGTAGCTGTAGATGGTGGTGAGGTTCAGACGGTAGTAGAGCGGCAGCAGCACGAAGGCGATGGTGAGATAGCCCACGATGAATCCGAGGCACATCTGCAGATAGGTCATCTGCGACGTCAGCACCATGCCCGGCACCGAGACGAAGGTGACACCTGATATCGAGGCCCCCACCATACCGAAGGCCACCATATACCAGGGGGCGCGCCGATTCGCACGGTAGAACGTGTTATTGTCGGCGCGCCTGCTGGTGAGGTGGCTGATGCCAAAGAGAATGGCAAAGTAAGCCAGTACGGTGAGGAGTATCATCATCGGAGTATGCTGTCAGCGACAGGCCGTGGCGTTAGTCCTCGAGTCCACTGAGACTGCGGGCGAGCCACACATCCATCTTACCGGCCCCACGATGGTTCCAGGCGTAATAGGGGATGAGCTTCACGGTGACGTCCTTGGCGGTGAGCTTACCCTCGGCGGTGACACCTGCCTCCTGTGCCTTGGCGGTGATGGCCGTCACGTTGAAGGTCTTGCCGTCGCCCTCGGTGTTCTGGATGCCGTAGGCAGGCACCACGTCAAACTGAGGCTGGCGTGCGAGCAGCAGATGGTGGGGATTCACGCCCTCGTTGTCTGCCCACTCCGCACAATACACGAGTGGTCCGCGCTCCACGGCCACGCGCCCTCTATCGTCGCTCACCTTACGGTTGGCAATCACGGTGCGCACGGGCATATCGAAGTGGATGCGGACGATGTCACCCTTCTTCCACGCGCGGTTGATGACGAGGTAACCGTTCTGCAGCGCTCCGTCCACCTTCTTGCCATTCACGCTCACCTCGTAGCCTGAGAGGATATCGTCGCTGAAGGAGTAGAGGTCTGAGGGCACCACCTGGTTTCTCACCCACCCCGGGATGCGTATCATCATGTTGAAGGCCTTCGCCTTGTTCTGGATCACCTTGATGGCGATGTCACCGTCCCAAGGATACTGGGTGGTCTCCTCGAGTGTCACGTTCTTGCCGTTCACGGCGATGGTGGCGATGTTGGCGGCATAGAGGTTCACGTAGAGGTTGTTACCATGGACGCCGTACATATATCCCGGCATCGAGGGGATGAAGCGGCTGAGGTTAGAGGGACAGCAGGCGCAGCCAAACCAGGGCTGGCGCGTCTTGGTGTTGTCGGCATTGAAGCAGTAGTGCCCGTCGCTCGACAGTGGGTTCGGATAGAAGAACTTACCCCCATCGACGCTCATGCCACTGATCACGCCGTTATAGAGTGTGCGTTCCAGACAGTCGATGTACTTCGCGTCGCCGTGGAGCAGGAACATACGTTCGAAGAGATACACCATCGAGATGGCGGCACAGGTCTCGTTGTAGGCGGTGAGGTTCGGCAGCTCGTAGTCGGCACCGAAGGCCTCTCCGGCGTGGCGCGCACCGACACCACCCGTCAGGTAGTACTTCCTGCCGACGATGTTCTCGTAGATGGCGTCGATGGCCTTGATATAGCTTGAGTCACCCAGCAGTGCGGCGACATCCGCCATACCGGCATACATATAACCGGCACGCACGGCGTGACCCCAGGCTTCCTTCTGCTCCACCACGGGTTTGTCACTCTGTGAATAGATATCCCTGCGCCCCGTCTTGCCACGGTAGTCCAGCAGGTACTTCGCCTCGTCGAGGTATTTCTTCTCTCCCGTGATCACATACAGACGGGCGAGTGCCATCTCCGCAATCTGGTGTCCCGGCACGATGCAGGCCTGCCCCGCATTGGGACCCACCTCCTTCACCACGCAGTCTGCGTAGCGCTTGGCGATATCCAGGAACTTCGTCGAACCCGTAGCCTGATAGTGGGCACAGGCGGCGTCCACCATGTGGCCGAGGTTGTAGAGCTCATGACTCAGGAAGTCCTCCTTCTCCCAGCGCTTCTCACCACTCCATCCGTGGGGATGCTTGGGGTTGATGGTGCGCGCGGTGTAGAGATAACCGTCAGGCTCCTGGGCAGCCCCCACCACGTCGAGCACGGAGTCAATATAAGCCTTGAGCTTCTGGTCAGGATAGGTCTGCAGCACGTAGCTGGCACCCTCGATGGTCTTATACACGTCGGTATCGTCGAATGAGAATCCCATGAACTTCGCCACGTTCCACTCCGGTGTCTCCAGTCCGGCGTGCCCCGGATGCTGCAGGGTGTAGGCCGCCATCTCGAAGTTCTTGTAGCGGTGCTCGCTCTCGCACTTCGAGAACGCCAGGGGTATGGTCACCTCTCGGGCTGCCTGGATGCGGTCGCCCCAGAAGGTGTTGGGCGTGATCTTCACCGATGTAAAGGGAACCTGCGTGTAGGGATAGCCGCTCTGGGCAGCAACCGTACCTGCAAACAATGCAAATAAACAGAAAAGAACAGTTATTCGTTTCATAATAAGTAGTAATTTGATTATTTGGTGGCAAATTTACACTTTTTATTTGAAATTACAAAGTATTTTCCAGAAATTATTTGTATCTTTGCGCACAGTTATTAATTATTCATTCTTTAAACACCTCTAACTATATGAACAGACGAACAGCATTTACGGCCCTCTTCCTGGCAGCATCGCTGGGTCTCAACGCCCAGAAGCCCATGAAGGCCCCCGCAGGCGGCAAGGCCATCAGTGACCAACTCATCGGTATTTTCTTCGAAGACATCAGCAGCGCCGCCGATGGTGGTCTCTATGCCGAGCTCGTACAGAACGGCTCCTTCGAGTTTAGTCCCGTCGAGCGCGACGGCTGGGGCGCAGGCACCGCGTGGCGCATGATCCGCCCAGGCCACTCCACAGGATGGCTCGAGACCCGCATGGATCAGGGTATCCATCCCAACAACCCCACCTACATGCGCCTCCATGTCGAGCGCGCCCGTGAGTTCTACGACTATAAGGGCTGGCGAGGCTTCGGTCTTCAGAACGACGGCTTCGACGGTATCTCCGTGAAGGCCGGTGCGAAATACGACTTCTCCGCCTTCCTCCGCAATGTCGATGGCAGTGAGAAGCAGGTACGCGTGGCCCTCGTCGAGCCTCAGGGCTGGGGCAAGGATCCCAAGCTGCTCGCCGACGCCACCCTCACCCTCAAGGGCGAGGGCTGGCAGAAATACGAGACCGTGCTCACCCCCGACTCCACCTGTCAGAAGGCCGCCCTCCAGGTGCTCGTGCTCAATCCGGGTACCGTCGATGCCGATATGCTCTCCCTCATGCCCGAGGACACCTATAAAGGTCACGGTCTGCGCAAGGATCTCGCCCAGGCACTGGCAGACCTGCAGCCTAAGTTCCTGCGCTTCCCCGGCGGCTGTGTCGTCCACGGTGGCGGCGACGGTTTCTGGAACACCTACCGCTGGAAGACCACCATCGGTCCCAAGGAGCAGCGCAAGCAACTCAAGAACACCTGGGGCTACCACCAGTCGATGGGTCTCGGCTACTATGAGTACTTCCAGTTCTGCGAAGACCTCGGCATGGAGCCGCTGCCCATCCTGCCCGCCGGAGTGAGCTGCCAGGGTGCCAACGGTGGTTGGGGCATGTGGCCCACACAGGCACAAGACGCCTGCCCGATGTCCGAGATGGACGAGTGGGTCTCCGAGGCCCTCGACCTCATCGAGTGGGCCAATGGCGATCCCGCCACCTCCAAGTGGGCCAAGCTCCGCGCTGAGCAGGGCCACCCCAAGCCCTTCGGTCTGAAGTACCTCGGCATCGGCAACGAGGAGAAGATCTCCCCCGAATTCGCTGAGCGCTTCAAATATATATATGAACGCGTGCGCGAGGCCTATCCCGACATTGTCATCGTCGGCACCGCAGGTCCTGGCTCCCACCCCGATAACCCCGACTACCAGGCAGGCTGGAAACTCGCTGAGGAGACCGCCATGCCCATTATCGACGAGCACTACTACGAGCCGCGCGACTACTTCCTGAAGAGCCGCCAGTACGACAGCTATCCCCGTGACCGCCAGACGAAGGTCTATCTCGGTGAGTATGCCTCCAAGGACAAGAAGCTCATCGATGCCCTCGCCGAAGGTCTCTACCTCCTCCATGTCGAGCGCAACGGCGATGTCGTCACCATGACGAGCTACGCGCCCCTCTTCGCCCGTAAGAATGCCACGAACTGGAATCCCGACATGATCTACTTCGACAACGAGCGCGCCTACCTCACCTGCAGCTACTATGTGCAGCAGCTCTTCGGCCAGAGCGCAGGCCAGTACTACTACGGCGACTGCGTCAGCTTCGAGGGCGATGCCCCCGGTGTGTGCCAGCCTCAGGAGGATGTCCACTACGGACAGTCCGTCGTGCTCAATGCCAAGACACGCCGTCTCTTCGTGAAGCTCTGCAATGCCTCTGCCGATGCCAAGAAGGCCCACATCGACCTCAGCCGTTTCTCTCTGAAGAAACAAGCCACGAAGACCGTCATCGCCGGCAATGCCGAGGATGAGAACAACTACGAGTCGCAGCCCATCGCCCCCGTGAAGTCGCAGTTCAAGGCCCAGAAGAAGTTCAGCCTCGACCTCGCACCTTACTCGATGGTGATGCTCGAATACGCCCTCTGATATCGAAGAAGCCCCCTGCCGATTGGCAAGGGGCTTTTTCTTTTCCTTTTACAGACTCACGACGCGGATTGCATACGGCGGCAGCACCACGGTGCCACCCTCGATGGTCAGCGGCCCCGTCGTCACCTTCACCGCCTGCTGTTCCGGTTCCCCCTCGAAGCCCTCAGCCGTCGTGCCCTCTGGGATGGTGATGCCCTCCAGCGTCAGCCTCAGCGCCACGGGCAGCGCGTTCACCAGCTTCAGGTAGCGGCGCCCCGTCTTCGAGTCCTTCACGAGACTTGCCCCGAGACGGTGAGCCACCTTCGCGTCACTCTTCAGCGTCGTCTTCACGTAGCGGTCACCGCCATACACCGAGAAGAGCCTCTGTGTCTCGTAGGCCGGTGTCGGTCTCACCTCCGTGTTCGAGAAGTAGATCATGTCCGGGTCCCAGTTGTGGTGGCCGTCCTTCGCCAGCAGCGGTGCGTAGCTCGTCATCGCCACCACGTCGCCGTTGCGCTCGATGTCCGTCAGGTAGAGTGCCTCTGCGAGTGCCGTCTCCACGTTCGGGCGTCGTGCCTTCGTCGAGGCCGCATACTCCCCGAGATACACCTTCGGCAGCTGCCTGTCGTAGCCGTCGTAGTAGTCACGGTGGTGCATGAACCAGCCCGTCGATTCGTAGTAGTGCTCGTCCACCATATCCTGCAGCTGCGGGTGCTTGCGGGTGAAGTCCCAGCCCTCGATATAGTCTGCGCTCGGCGTGTGGAAAGGTCCTACCGTGCCACAGATCCTGATCTCCGGATACCGCTCACGGATGGCCTTGCAGATCATCTCGTAGCGCTCCTCGAAGACCGTCGAGATGATATCCTCGTTGCCGATGCCGATATACTTCAGGCCGAAAGGCTTGGGATGTCCCGCCTCAGCCCTCATCCGCGCCCATTTCGAGGTCGCCGGGTCACCGTTGGCCCACTCGATCATCGCCAGCAGCTCCTCGATATACTGCGGCATCTCCGCCATGGGGATGCCCCCCTGCTGTCCACCGACGCCGTGGCGGTCGTTGGCACTGTTCTGGCAGGGCACGCCCGCCGCCAGCACGGGCAGCGGCTCCGCCCCGATATCCTCACAGAACTGGAAGTACTCATAGAATCCCAGTCCGCGCGTCTGGTGATAGTTCCAGATGTTGAAGTCCGGCTGTCGCTGTTCCAGCGGCCCTATGGTGTGGTGCCAGTGGTAGATGTTCGCCAGACCCTGTCCGTGGCTCATGCAACCCCCCGGGAACCTCACGAACTTCGGCTTCAGCGCCGCGATGGTCTCCGCCAGATCCTTGCGCAGTCCGTTCTTGCGGCCCATGAAGGTCTCCTGCGGGAAGAGACTCACCATGTCGATGCCCGCCCGCTGCGCCTTCAGGCCTATCAGTGCCAGGCGCGCACGGTCACACGAGCGCTTCGCCGTGAGCGTCGCCTCGTACTTCTGCCAGCCCTCGCCCTGCGTCTTCACCTTCGCCTGAGCGATCACCGTGCCCAGCGAGTCGGTGAGCTGCACGATGAAGTCCTTCTTCAGCGGTCGCCCGTCTTCCCGTGTCCGCACGTTCTGCACGAACATCGAGAAGTCATACTTCGCCCCCTCCGCGACGGCGATGCCGTCCCAGCCCTCGTTGTAGAGCGTGTCCTCGCCGATGACGGCGTAGTGCGGGTTCTGCTTGCTCAGCGGATCCACCTGCACGATGTTGATAGGCTCCGAGGCGTGCCAGGCCGTCGTGGCGCCCCACCCCCGGTGATCCCTCGGTGTGTATTCGAAGTCACGGTTCTGGATCAGTTCCGCGTAGAGCCCTCCGTCCGCTGCATAGCTGATATCCTCGAAGAAGACCCCGATGAGGTCCCCGCTGATGGCCTTCTCCTCCGTGGTGACGCTCAGCGAGGCCGTCACCGTCTGTCGCGGCATGTCCGGGTTCTGCGCGTCGTCGTGCATGCGCTCGCTGCTCCGCTGGGCGTCCGCCCGCAGCGCCTCGAAGTGCGCCTTCACCGTCTGCAGCTCCCTTGGCGAGATCTCAAAGAGACACCCCTCCCGCAGCACGCCACCCACGGTCGCCGTGTCGCGCGTCCACGCCGCATCGTCTATCAGGCTCCGCTCGTCCTTGGCGAAGTGCCTGAAGTCTGCCGAGGCCTCCACCCAGCGCTTCTCGCCCCCCTTCGTCAGGAAGTAGATGTCGAAGGCACCGCTGGCGTTGGCAAACACCACCGGTTTGAGGCACTCCCGCGTCGTCATCCTCGGGTAGTCCTGCGGTCGCCATGTCACGAGATCCCGCGAGAAGGCCGTCGCCAGCATCGGCGTGCGGTCGTTCACCTGGAACACCAGTCGCCACGTCCCGTCGTTGGCCCTTGCCAGCGAGGGGTGGTACATGCGCTTCTCCGCCCCCCACTGTCCGTAGTCACTGCTGCAGAGCTGCCCCAGGTCCTGCCATCCCTCAGCCGTCTGCTGGGCGATGTGCAGCCCCTCGCGCTCCCCTGGGCAGTAGATCAACACCTGCGGCATCGCCGCCTGCTGGGCGGTGGCCGTCAAGGCCGTCGCCGCCATCCATGTCAGCATCCATTTTCTCATCGTCATGGTCGTTTCAGTTATGATTTGTCCGCAAAGATACGACTTTTTTTGGAAAGCCGTGTAGATCCGTGCCTAAATTTGTACGTTGCGACACGATTCAGCCCCTCATTAGCGCTTTGTCGCAGACCAGCGCCCAGGGCGCAACCCATGCTTCGACTTCTTATCATAGTATTTATAAATTAGGTGGAGTCTATCCCGAACCATAAGGATACATCCCCCTTGAAAACAAGAGGCGCCTCACACCATCCGTGAAGTGCCTCTTCTTTTTTGTGGATTAGTGACACTATAGCCCGCGCTCCGCCCAGTCTCCACGATCCAAGTTACGATACCCAATGGCCTCAGCAATATGATGCCCTTGTATCTGCTCAACACCCTCAAGGTCGGCAATCGTACGCGCCACCTTCAAGATACGACTATAAGCACGAGCAGAAAGCGACAGTCGTTCCATAGCCATGCGTAACATCTCCAGACTCTGGGTATCAGGCTCAGCAAACTGATGAACCATCCTTTCTGTCATCTGCGCATTACAGTGAATACTCTTAATATCGCTATACCGTTTCTCTTGAATCTGTCGCGCCTTGATAACCCGCTCACGTATCGTGGCACTAGGTTCACCGGGCTGCATCTGTGCCAATTCCTTAAAAGGCACAACAGGTACCTCGCAGTGAAGATCAATCCTATCCAACAAGGGACCACTTATCTTAGAAAGGTAACGGCTGATTTGTCCAGGCGTGCAGACACAATGGTGAGTAGGATCGCCATAATAACCACAGGGACAGGGGTTCATTGAGGCTACAAACATGAAAGAACAAGGATATTCTACGGTGTATTTAGCACGAGAGATGGTTATCTTGCGGTCCTCAAGCGGTTGGCGCAGCACCTCTAGCGTGCTTTTACTAAACTCTGGTAACTCATCGAGGAACAGTACCCCATTGTGGGCAAGACTGACTTCACCAGGCTGGGCTTTATTAGTGCCACCCGTCATAGCTACTTGTGACACTGTATGGTGAGGACTTCGGAAAGGCCGTTGGGAGATAAGTGATGTACCACTTGATAGTTTGCCTGCTACAGAATGAACCTGTGTAGTCTCAAGACTCTCAGCCAGCGTGAGAGGTGGCAAGATGCTTGGCAGACGCTTGGCCATCATCGACTTGCCACTTCCAGGAGGCCCAATCATGATGATATTATGGCCACCGGCAGCCGCTATCTCCAATGCACGCTTCACACTCTCTTGGCCTTTCACATCGGCGAAATCGAGATCAAAGCTATATTGGTGTTCATAAAACTCCTTACGAGTATCGACAAATGTAGGCTCTAAATGCGTATTGCCATTAAAAAAACTGATAACATCAGAAAGATTGTCCATGCCATATACATCGAGATTGTTGACGACAGCAGCCTCACGTGCATTCTCTCGAGGCACAATAAGGCCTTTGAACTGTTCCTTACGAGCACGGATAGCGACAGAAAGGACACCACTGACAGGTTTGAGTTTGCCATCGAGACCAAGTTCCCCTATCATCATGTATTCGCTTAACATCACATCGCTGACCTTACCATGGGCAGCAAGGATGCCTATGGCCAATGGCAAATCATAACCACTACCTTCTTTGCGAATATCGGCTGGAGAAAGATTGATAGTTAGTTCTGCCGTAGGCGGCTTGAAGCCTATATTGGTTATGGCAGCACGAATACGGTCATAACTCTCCTTGACAGCCGTATCGGCTAATCCAGAAAGATGGAACATGACACCACGTGTCATATTGACTTCGATAGTAATTGTGGTAGCCTCCAGTCCCATGACTTCGGCACAGAATGTTTTTACTAACATAGTATCTTAGATTTAAAATTAGTGTTTCTCTTGCGTGGCCCTCCTTTCTACTCTTTCTTCTCGAGTATGCTTTCTATCTTCTGCATGAGCTCGTAGGGGTTGAGGGAGTGGGCGATGATCTTGCCCTGGCTGTCGGTGACGATGTTATCGGGGACATGACTGAGGCCCGTGAGTTCGAGCAGGGGGGTCTCCCACATCTGGCCGTCGCAGACGGTGGTGGCCATCAGGGTGTCGCTCGACGCCTTGCGACGGATATTGCGCACATCGGCATCGAGGCAGATGCTGAGGAGCTTCAGATCGCCACCGTAACGCTGGCGCTTGGACTGGAGCTGGCGCTCCATGTTCTGGCTCTCGTAGTTCTCGCTGCTCCACACGCTGATGACATTGCACTTGGCATCGAGGTCGGAGGACTTGACGGGGCGCCCGAGGACATCGGTGACGGTGAAGGCGGGCAGACGGCCACCGTCGCGGAGGTAGCGCAGACCTTCGAAGCGGCGGAGGAACTTGTCGAGTCCGGTGGTGTCGCGGTGGTGCTTCAGGATGGCTTGGGCGAGCTCGATGGCACGGGGGTAGTTGGGCGCGGGCGTCTGGACGAAGTAACGGCGCAGGAGGTAGGTGGCGAAGGGCGACGCGGGGTTGTCCTTGATGAAATTGGCCACGGAGAGGGCGAACTCAGGGGGTGCCTGGTCGATGTTGCTCTTGCGGAACTTCGTGAACTCCTCGTTCTCGCGGTTGCCGGTGACCTCGGCTTCGCGCAGGTGGGAGGCGTCGGCCTCGATGGTGATCTCGTCGCCCTTGGTGCCGAAGACGGGCAGCTCGGTGAAGTTGGGGAAGACGAGGACGAAGGTGGTGGAGTCTTCAAGGGGTATCTCGTAGTGGAAGCGCCCCTTGACGACGGCGATGGTATCCATCTCACGGTTACCATCGGCACCGTAGATGTAGAGCTCGCCCTGATTGAAGCCCTTGAAGGTGCCTTCGAGCAAGAACGTCTGTCGCTCTTCGCCACAGGCGGCGAGGAGCAACAGCGTGAGGAGGGCGGCCAGAAGGTGCTTCATACAGGTGACGAGGGGTTATTACTTCTGGATCTTGGCCTGTTCGATATCCTTGGCAGCGTAGTCGGCATAGGAGGCGTCGCGGGCGACGGCCTTGCGCAGGGCCTCGGCGGCATCGGCGGTGTTACCCATGCGGGCATAGAGGATGGCCTTGAGGTACTCGGTGGTGGCGTCGGGGTTCTTCACGTAGCGCAGGGTGATGTCGGCAGAAGCGTAGTTCTTGTTGAGGATCTGCGCGAGGGCGGCGCTGTTGGAATAGACGTCGGCAAAGTCCTGCTCAGCCTGGGCGAAGTTGCCCTTGGCGAGGTTGAGGTTGCCGAGGACTTCGTTGAGACCGTTGGCATCGGTGGCGCTGGCGATATACTGCTCGGCGGTGGCTATGTCGCCATTGGTGAGGGCGAGCATGCCGAGGTTGGCCTTGGCTTCAGCGAGGGCGGGAGCGACGCGCTGGGCCTGCTGGATATAGTCGCGGGCGACGTCGTAGTTACCCTTGGCATAGGCGAGGGTGGCGAGGTTGTTGTAAGCACGGCCATCGTTGGGATAGACCTGGGTGGCGAGCTTGTAGATCTGCTCCTTGCGGGCGGCATCATCGCTGATGGCCGCACCGTAGAGGAGCTCCTCGATGCTAAGCTTGGTGGCGTCGGCCTGGATCTGATCGAGTATCTGGGCATCGCTACGACCGATGGTCTCGTAGTTGATCGTCAGGCGTGAACGGCGGAGCTGGGGCAGGATGCCGTCGGCGAGTTCACGGAAGGCGGCGGAGATGTTCTTGATCTGCTGCTCGCGCTCCTGGGGATCCTTATACATGGAGAGGACGCGCAGGATGATGTCCTTGTCCTGGATATTGCTGGCCTGGACGAGCTCCTGGAAGCCTTCCCAGTCCTGGGCGGTGTAGCGGGCATCGACATTGGCGTCCATCTTGATCTTCTTCAGTTCCTGATTGACATACTGCTCGGAGACCTTCTGGCGCTGGTTGGCGAGACGGTCGTTGATGCTGAAGCCACCATCGGGAGAGGCGTAGGCAGAGACTTCGACATTGTCGAGGTTGAGGCCTTCGCGGTCGTCGTTGATCTGCTTGAGCATGCGGACGAACTCCTGGACGGAGTTGTTCTTGAGTTCGCTCTTGCGGATGTTGGCCTGCTGGATGAGGAACTTGATATTAGCCTCCTGCTTCTTCTTCGTGATGCGCTGGTAGGCATCGGGAGCGATGGCGGCACTGGCGGAGGTGACGGTGCGGCGGTAGAGCTCGGAGGTGGCGATGATGCCATCGGCGACCTTCACTGCGGGGATCTCGACCTGCTTCTTGCCGAGGCGGGCATCGAAGGTGAGGTACATCTCGGCCTTGTTGTCGCCGACATAGGCGAAGTTGGTCTTCATCGTATAGTTACCACCGACGCGGTAGTAGATGGTCTGGTCGTTGCCATTGACGCCCTCGCCCTGGAAGGTGGCGGTGTTGCCACGGACAATCTGACCGTTGGAGTAACGGAGCTCGGGGATGACGGTGACGACGGCCTTCTTCTTCATATACTTCTCGGGGAAGTGGCCATTGATGGTTGCGGGGACTGTGCCCGTCTGGGTTTCCAGAGGATTAGGCGTGACGGTGAAGTTGTCTGCGGAGAGTGGTCCAAGCTTGGAGCACGAAGAAAGGAGCATCAGGGATGCGGCAGACAAAAGAAGAAAATTTTTTTTCTGCATACTTAAAGAGGTGTTATAGTATTAGTGCCGCGAGCGGGACTCGAACCCGCACGACCTTTTCGGGTCAAGGGATTTTAAGTCCCTCGTGTCTACCAATTCCACCATTGCGGCAAGCCAGAATGCTTGATTTCGAGCGCAAAGGTAAGGCTAATTCTTGGAATAGCCAAATATTTTGCGGATATTTTCCAAGTTTTTCTACCTTATTAACGGTTCAGATGGCGGCGAGGGCCAGTGAATAGTACTTGGAGTCGGGGCTGTCGGCGCGCGAGGGGAGCACGCAACAGCACTGGGTGCCCTGGAGCACACCGGCGGTCTTGGCATAGCCGAAGAGGGTGAGCGTCTTGTAGAAGACGTTGCCGGCGACGATATCGGGGAAGATGAGGGCATCGGCATGACCGTCGATGACGGAGCGGATGCCTTTCTCACGGAGGCTCACGCTGTCGAGGGAGGTCTTGAGGTCGAGGGGACCGTCGATGATGCAGCGGCCGAAGGCGCCCGTCTGGGCCTCGGCGATGATCTCGAGGTAATCGACGGTATAGGGAAAGGTCTTGGCGCTGACCTTCTCGGCACAGTGGATGAGGGAGATGCGGGGCTCCTCGATGCCGAGGGCGTGGCAGACGTAGTTGACATAGTGGATCTGCTGGCGGCGCTGGGCCTCGGTGGGCACGGGGATGACGGCGGCATCGGTGAAGAAGAGGAGCTTCTCGTATTTGGGGATCTCGGCCATCGCAATATGGGTGAGCACATGGCCGGGGCGCAGGATGCCATTCTCCTTGTCGAGGATGGCGCGCAGGAGGACGTCGGTGTTGATGAGTCCCTTCATGAGGATGTCGGCCTCGCCGCGCTTGCAGAGATCGACGGCTCGACGGGCGCACTCGTCCTTGTCGTCGCCATCGACGTAGATAGGTTCGATGAAGCCCATCTCCACACCTTTCTCTACGGCGTAGCGGGTGCTGGCATCGCGGGCGCAGACGACGGCGACGCGCCGCTTGTCACCTCGTTTCTGAAGGAAGACGATCATGTCGTTCAGGGTCTTAATTGGTTGCATAGGTTACTAATTTTTGGTTTTATGCTGCAAATATACGAAAATTTTTATATCTTTGCAAGCGAAAATGGCTAAAACCGAAAAAATATGAAGAAATATCTGATGAAGGCAGTGGTCGTCACCCTGTGTCTGACACCTGGCGAGGCAGGGGCACAGCAGGCGCCGATGACGCTGCACTACGACCGAGAGGCGGACTACTTCGAGGAGTCGCTGCCCATCGGCAACGGCAAGCTCGGCGCACTCATCTACGGCGGCACCGACGACAACATCATCTATCTGAACGACATCACGCTCTGGACGGGGAAACCCGTGGACCGCGACCTCGACAAGGACGCCCACCAGTGGATCCCGAAGATCCGCGAGGCCCTCTTCCGGGAGGACTACCAGCTGGCGGACTCGCTGCAGCTGCACGTGCAAGGGCCGAACTCACAGTACTTCCAGCCTCTGGGCACGCTGCACATCAAGGACCTCGGACTGGGGGCCATCACCGACTACCAGCGGAGCCTCAGCCTCGACAGCAGCATCGTGAGAGACAGCTACCGGCGTGACGGCCGCAGGATCGAGCGCGAGTACTTCGCCTCGCACCCCGACAAGCTCATCGCCATCCGACTGCGCGGTGACGTGGACTGCGAGATCGCACTGACAGCACAGATACCCCACCAGACGAAGGCCATCCCCACCCAGATCACGATGACGGGACACGCCCTGGGCGACGCACGGGAGACCATCCACTTCTGCACGATGCTCTCGGTGAAGACCGACGGTGAGGTGACGGCACAGGACTCGTCGCTCACCATCCGCCACGCCAAGGAGGCCATCGTCTATATCGTGAACGAGACGAGCTTCAACGGCTTCGACAAGCACCCCGTCGCTGAGGGCGCACCCTATCTGGAAGAGGCCGCCAACGACCTCTGGCACACGCAGAACTACAGCTACGACGAGTTCTACCAGCGCCACCTCGCTGACTACCAGACCATCTACGACCGCGTGAAGCTGAGACTCGGCGGGCAGGACGACGCCGTGCCCACGGAGACTACCGACGTGCTGCTGAAGGACTATACCGACAAGGGCGGGCAGAGCCGATACCTGGAGGCACTCTACTTCCAGTATGGGCGCTATCTGCTCATCTCCTCGTCGCGCACCGCGGGTGTGCCAGCGAACCTGCAGGGACTCTGGACTCCCCACCTGAGGTCGCCCTGGCGCGGCAACTACACCGTGAACATCAACCTCGAGGAGAACTACTGGCCCGCATTCGTGGCGAACATGACGGAGATGGCCACACCCCTCGACGGCTTCATCCGGGCTCTGGCGGCCAACGGACAATACACGGCACGCAACTACTACGGCATCCATGAGGGCTGGTGCTCGAGCCACAACTCGGACATCTGGGCCATGACGAACCCCGTCGGGGAGAAGCAGGAGAGTCCGGAATGGTCGAACTGGAACCTCGGCGGCGCGTGGCTCGTGAACACGCTGTGGGAGCGCTACCAGTTTACGCAGGACAAGGACTATCTGCGCACCACCGCCTACCCGCTGATGAAGGGAGCGGCTCGCTTCTGCCTGAAATGGCTCATCGAGAACCCGAAACAGCCGGGAGAGCTGATCACCGCACCCAGTACCTCGCCAGAGAACGAATACAAGACGGACAAGGGCTACCACGGCACCACCTGCTACGGCGGTACGGCAGACCTCGCCATCATCCGTGAGCTGCTGACGAACACCATCGCTGCCGGAAAGCTGCTCGGGGAGAAAAACAAAGACATGGAACAGGCCCTCGTACGGCTGCACCCCTACACCATCGGACACATGGGGGATCTGAACGAGTGGTACTATGACTGGGATGACTGGGACTTCCAGCACCGTCACCAGAGTCACCTCATCGGACTGTATCCAGGAGGTCACCTCCTGGATAGGGAAAAGGGAATAGTGAATAGTGAAAAGGGCAAATTGTTAAAGGCGGCGGAGCGGTCGCTGGAGATCAAGGGCGACAAGACTACAGGGTGGAGCACGGGCTGGCGCATCAACCTCTGGGCTCGGCTGCGCAACGCCCAGCAGGCCTACCACATCTACCAGAAGCTGCTGACCTACGTATCTCCCGACAAATACAAAGGACCAGACCGCAGGCGCAGCGGCGGCACCTACCCCAACCTCATGGACGCGCACCCACCCTTCCAGATCGACGGTAACTTCGGCGGTACGGCGGGCGTCTGCGAGATGCTCATGCAGAGCGGTGACGGACGTATCGAACTGCTGCCCGCACTGCCCGAGGCATGGCAGGAAGGCAGCGTCAGCGGACTCTGTGCCCGTGGCGGCTACGAGGTGAGCTTCGAATGGAAAGGCGGCAACGTGAGAAAGTGTGACATCAAAGCCCAGAAGAACGGCACCGTCACCCTATTGTATAACGGCCAGCAGAAGACAGTGAAGTTGAAAGCCGGCAAAACACAAAGTATCAAGACGTGGTAACACCTACTATCAAAGAATCGGACCTGAACAAGGCCAAGACCTGGAGTGAATCCGTCGTACTCGACGACGACCTCCTGCTGACAGAACATATCGACAAAGCCCCCATGCCGACGGAGCCCCGCCGCATGAACTTCATACTCATAGGCCTGTGTCTGCAGGGCGAGGTGATGTACGAGCTGGACACCCAGAAGCAGATCATCAAGCCCGGTGACATCCTCATCGTCAGTGACCGTCATGTGGTGGACAGCTACCGCTGTTCGCGAGACATGCGGGGACTGTGTATCATGATGTCGGTGAACTTCTTCCGGGAGATCATCCAGAACGTGAGTGACATCAGCTCGCTGTTCCTCTTCTCGCGCCTGAACCCCGTGATGCGCCTCGAAGAGAAGGAGATAGAGACCTTCAAGGAGTACTTCCAGGTGATCAAGGAGAAAATCGGCGACGAGCGCAACCACTTCCGCAAGGACCTTGTCAAGACGCTGCTGCTCGCGATGTTCTACGACCTGAGCAACGTCATCTACCGCGTGAAGGAAGACAAGACGCCCAGATCGCGGGCGGAGGTGATCTTCACCGAGTTTATCATGCTCGTGGAGAAACACTACATCGTGGAACGGCACGTGTCGTGGTATGCCAAGCAGCTCTGCATCACGCCGAAGTATCTCTCGGAGGCCGTGAAGGCCGTGAGCCGCCGCACGCCTAACGAATGGATAGACGACTACATCATACTGGAGTTGCGCGTGCAGCTGAAGAGCACCACGAAGACCATCAAGGAAATCGCACGCGACCTGAATTTCCCCAACCAGAGCTTCTTAGGGAAATTCTTCAGGGAACATGTAGGGATCAGTCCGCTGCGCTACCGGCGGCAATAACCATCTTACTCGAGATAACCCTGCGCACGGAGTTCGGTGACGGTATCGAGCAATTGCTGATACCAGTCATCGCCGAAGCGGCGTATCAGGGGGTCGCGGAGGAACTCATAGAGACGCAGATTCTCCTGGATGCCTTTCGCCACCGCCATCTTGCACACCTGCCAACGGTTGTAGTTGAGACCTACGAGACCTTCGCCCAACTTCTTCTCACGAATCGGATAGAGCGCACAACTGATGGGCTTGCAGAAGGACGTCTTGCCCGCCCGATAGGCCTTCTCCAAGGCACAGAGACAACAGTGGTGGATGGTGCCCTGCGGCAACGGGAGGGCATCGTAGTAGGTGAAGACACAATCCTTGCCACCGACGATGCTCGTGACGAGGTCTGCCTCGCTATCGACATAGGCGACGCCCTGTTTGTCGATGACGGCCTGTGCCGAGGCAGAGAGATCACCCCACACCGTATCGAGACACGCTTCTATCGCAGCCACCTCGTCGAGGGTGACAGGGGCGCCGGCATCGCCCTCGACACAGCATTCACCTTTGCAGACACTGAGGTCGCAGCAGAACTTCTCGGTGAGAATCTCTGAGGAGAGCAGCACGTCGCCGACTTGGATGATGGGAGGAAGTTGCATTTAGGGAATAGTGAAAAGTGAATAGTGAATAGGGAGTTACCACTGGATGGGGGCGAGGCCGTTTTGTTGGAGATACTGATTACAGCGGGAGAACTGGTGCTGTCCGAACCACCCACCACGATTCGCACTCAGCGGAGAGGGATGGACAGACTCGAGCACGAGGTTACGCTGGCGATCGATCATCGAAGCCTTGCTGCGGGCATAGCCGCCCCACAGCATATAGACAATATGTTCGCGATGGGTGGCGAGGGCACGGATGGCGGCATCGGTGAACTGTTGCCACCCGAGGCGCGCATGACTGTTCGCCTCGTGGGCACGGACGGTGAGTGAGGCATTCAGCAGGAGCACGCCCTGCTCTGCCCAGCGCGTGAGGTTGCCACTCTGGGGCACGGGGGTGCCGAGGTCGTCGTGGATCTCCTTGAAGATATTCTGCAGCGAGGGCGGGAACTGTACCCCATCCTGCACCGAGAAACTCAGGCCATGCGCCTGCCCAGGCTCATGATAGGGATCCTGTCCGATGATGACCACCTTCACCTGATCGAAGGGACAGAGATTGAAGGCATTGAAGATGAGCTTGCCCGGAGGATAGCACACCGTATGCATGTACTCCGCGCGCACCGCCTCCGTCAGCTGTGCGAAATAAGGCTTCTCGAACTCGGCGCTGAGATAAGCCTTCCAACTCTCCTCAATCTGTACGCTCATAAACGCTTTTTTGAAAATTTGTTTGCAAAGGTAAGATAAAATTTGTATCTTTGCAAGCAAAAACCTGAAATAATGAATCTCTTCTTCAAGAAAAAACAAATAAAGGGCTACCCCAAATCCTTTGCCAAGCGCCTGACGTGGCGCATCATGCTCAGGATGACCATCATCATGGGTATTCCCATGGTCGTGGTGTTCTGGCTTGTCTGTGGCTTGGTGACACTGGGGGCAATAGGTATCTGCGAGTACATCCTCAAAGGTGAGAGAGAGGAGGTGAGGCGCATCACCTCAGACATCTACGTAGCCAGCACCAACACCGCCCCTATCATCGAGGAGAGTCTCCAGAACCCCGATAAGGTGCGGGACATCATCAACAGGATGCTCAAGATAAACCCGTATATGCGTAGCTGTGGCATCTACTTCGTTGAAGGATACTACCCCCAGAAAGGGCGCCTGTATGCCCCCTATGCCAGTCGGCGTGACAGTATCATCAAGGAGTCGCAAGACGCCAGCGATCAGGGCAATGACTATGTGAAAGACCAGTGGTTCAAAGACGCCATTGCCAGTAAGCAAGGCTACTGGGCTAAGCCTTTCCACGACAATGACAGCGCCAAGACACCATTGGTTTCATACCTGCTGCCTATCCGCGACAAGAGAGACAGCACCGTGGCCGTGATGGGCGTAGATCTCTCGCTCGCCTGGATGAACGAGAAGATACAGATTGTAAACCCTAAGAACGACTCTGCGGCATGGGAACCCAAGTATAGCTTCTACTACTACATCACCGACAGCACGGGCACCTACTTGGCACACCCAGACACCAAGCGTATCGCCAACGAGAAGATACAGCACTTCTGGAAGAAGATCGAAGATCTGGAAGAAGGTTTTTTCACCGACGATGAGAGCAAGGGAGATGAGTACATGATGGACGGCGAGAAGGTGTTGGTCAATAGCATGAAAGTGAAATACACAGACTGGACCATCGCCATCGTCATCCCTGAGTTCATTCTTGAACTCTTCAGCTATGTCTTTGCCGGGCTATCCGTCTTCTTCCTCGTACTGGGGTTGCTGGTGGTGTATTTCTTCGGCCGCCGATCCATCAAGAAATCCGTGAAGCCCCTGCAGCAGCTGGCCATGACCGCCGACGAGGTGGCGAAGGGAAACTTCAACACAGCTCTACCGGAGGTGAATACCCACGACGAGATCCACCAGCTGCGCGACTCCTTCGAGCAGATGCAGCTGTCGCTGAAGCAGTATGTCGCAGACCTGCGCGAAGCCACCGCCCAGAAAGCTGCCATCGAGAACGAGATGAAGGTGGCCCACGACATCCAGATGTCGATGCTGCCCAAGACCTTCCCACCCTACCCGGAGCGCTCGGACCTGGACATCTTCGGTTCGGTGACGCCTGCCAAGGGCGTAGGCGGCGACCTCTTCGACTTCTACATCCGCGACGAGCAGTTGTTCTTCTGCATCGGCGACGTGTCGGGCAAGGGTGTGCCCGCCTCGCTCTACATGGCCGTGACGCGCTCACTCTTCCGCAATATCTCACAGCACGTATCGGAACCCGCACGCATCGTGAATGCCCTGAATCAGGCACAGTCGGAGGGTAACGACACCAATATGTTCGTGACACTCTTCGTGGGCGCACTCGACCTGAAGACGGGTAAGCTGAGCTACTGCAATGCCGGTCACGACGCTCCGCTGCTCATGAACAGCGGCGTCACCCTGCTGCCCTGCGACTGTAACCTGCCCATCGGTGTCATTGCCGACTTCAATTTCGAGCAGCAGGAGATCACGCTGGAGCAGACGACGACCATCTTCCTCTTCACAGATGGTCTGAACGAAGCCGAGAACATCGATCACGCGCAGTTTGGCGACGAGCGCATCATGGAGCTTGCCACCTCGCTGGTTACAGACCATCTGCTGCAGCCCACGCAGGTCACCAGGCACATGACAGACGCCGTGCACACCTTCGTAGGTACCGCCGAGCAGAGCGACGACCTGACGATGCTCGCCATCCAATACAAGAAAGAAACAGTCGCTGAGTAATCCCCAGCGACTGCCTTTCCTGATCATCTTTTTATCTTAATCCTAATCCTTAGTCCTGAATGAGGTTCTCACCCGTCATGTCAGAGGGCTGCTCCAGTCCCATGATGTGGAGGATAGAAGGAGCCACGTCTGCCAGACGTCCGTCCTTGACGGTGGCGGAGTTGTTGTTCGTCACGTAGATGAACGGCACGGGATTCAGTGAGTGAGCGGTATTCGGTGTACCGTCGGGGTTGATGGCGTTATCAGCATTACCGTGGTCGGCGATGATGATAGCCTCGTAGTCGTTGGCCTTGGCAGCCTCGATGACCTCACGCACGCAGTTGTCAACGGCCCACACAGCCTTGGCGATGGCGTTATAGACACCCGTGTGGCCCACCATATCACCATTGGCGAAGTTCACCACGATGAAGTCGTACTCCTGAGTGTTGATGGCACCGACGAGCTTATCCTTCACCTCGTAGGCACTCATCTCGGGCTTCAGGTCGTAGGTAGCTACCTTCGGAGAAGCGACGAGGATACGATCCTCACCCTCGTAAGGAGCCTCGCGGCCACCATTGAAGAAGAAGGTGACGTGAGCGTATTTCTCGGTCTCTGCGGTGTGGAGCTGCTTCAGACCTTTCTTTGAGAGGTATTCACCCAGTGTGTCCTCCACGTTCTCCTTCGGGAAGAGGATATGTACGCCCGTGAATTTAGCGTCGTATGGTGTCATGCAATAATACTGCAGGTTAGGAATGGTGTGCATGCCCTGCTCTGGCATATCCTCCTGCGTGAGGGCAATCGTCATCTCCTTGGCACGGTCGTTACGGAAGTTGATGAAGATCACGACGTCGCCCTCCTCGATGCAGCCATTGACGCTGGCATTGTGGATAGGCTTGATGAACTCGTCGGTGACACCCTCGTCGTAGCTTTCCTGCATAGCCTGCACCATATCGGTGGCCTGCTTACCCTTGCCCTCGACGATGAGGTCGTAGCCTTCCTTCACGCGCTCCCAGCGCTTGTCGCGGTCCATCGCATAGAAACGACCTACGATAGAGGCGATAGCGGCATCGTTCTCAGCGCACACCTTGCTCACCTGCTCGATGAAGCCCTTACCAGAGTGAGGATCGGTATCACGGCCATCCATGTAGCAGTGAACGAATACCTGATTCTTCAGACCATAGGCCTTACCGATCTCGATGAGCTTGAAGAGATGGTCGAGGCTGGAGTGCACACCACCATCGGAAGTCAGTCCCATCAGGTGGAGCTTCTTGCCCTTCTCCTTAGCGTAGCTGTAGGCAGCCTTCACCTGCGGGTTCTCCATGATAGAACCATCCTTGCAGGCACGGTTGATCTTCACCAGGTCCTGATAGACGATGCGCCCTGCACCGATATTGAGGTGACCCACCTCTGAGTTACCCATCTGACCATCGGGCAGACCTACGTCCTCACCAGAGGCCTGAAGCTGAGAGTGGGCTGATGTTGCTGTTAACAGATCGAGGTAAGGTGTCGGCGTGTTATAGATCACATCACCCTTACCATGCTTACCGATTCCCCATCCATCGAGAATCATCAAAAGTGCTTTCTTTGCCATAAATCTATCTATTTTACGATATAAATCCAATCTTTGCGGCTGCAAAGATACAAAAAATGTCGGATATGGAGACACTGAGGCTGAGGGAATTAATCTAAAAAAATTAAAAACGGAGGCGGGATTTGCAGGAAGTTCAATTAATTATATTACCTTTGCAATATCAATATATCAAAAACCAATATAACCTATCAACTTAAGAAAAAGTATGAGAAAGACTTTATTATCAACACTGCTACTGTGTGTGGGCATCGTGATGAGCTCGGCACAGCCCCTCTTGAAGACGCACGTGGAGACGGGCGACGTGGAAGGAACCCTCGACGGCAAGGATCTGGCCGTCTATAAAGCAATCCCCTATGCGGCACCACCCGTGGGTAATCTCCGCTGGAAAGCACCGCAGCCTGCCAAAGCCTGGGAGGGCGTGCTGAAGGCTGAGGACTTCGCGAAGTGGCCCCCACAGCCCACACGTCCTGGACTCACCACGGACATGATGAGCGAAGACTGCCTGTATCTCGGCATCGCTACCCCTGCTACTTCTGCCAACGACCGTCTGCCCGTGATGGTATGGATTCACGGTGGCGGCTTCCAGACAGAGCACTATGGCGGTGACCTCTGGACAAGTCTGGCGCGCAGAGGCGTGGTCATCGTGAGCATCGAATATCGCACGGGAGCCTTAGGTTTCATGGCACACCCAGAACTGACGAAAGAGTCGAAGGACGGACACTCGGGCAACTATGGTCTGCTGGATCAGATCTTCGCCCTGCAGTGGGTGCAGCGTAACATCAAGAACTTCGGTGGCGACCCCTCGAAGGTGACAATCTTCGGTGAGTCTGCTGGTGCCATCAGTTGTAGCATCCTCGCCGGTTCTCCACTGGCCAAGGGACTCTTCCACGGGGTCATCAGTCAGAGTGGCGGCAGCTTCGCCCCTTGGAGCGACGGTTTCAGGACACTCGGCACCAATGCCTCACAGAAAGGTGCTGAGCAGCAAGGACTGGCCTTCCAGAAACACCTGAAGAAGAAATCGCTGAAGCAGCTGCGACAGATGAGCCCTGAAGAACTCTGCGGCAACAACGTGGGCTTCGGTGGCTTCTGGCCCTGCGTAGATGGCTATGTCATCACCGATGACCTCTACCGCAACTACGAGCGCGGCGACTACAACGATGTGCCCGTGATCGCTATGACCAACTCCGACGAGGGTGTTCTCTTCTCGCGCGAAGTGAAGGTAGCAGACTATCAGAAAGCCATCAAGGGCATGTTCGGAGACCTGGCAGACGAGGCCATGAAGGTCTATCCCGGCAATACCGATGAAGAAGCCTACTTCAGCAACGGCGATGCCTTCCGCGACATGGGATTCGCTTGGCCCTCCTTCGCCTGGGTAAGTCTGCAGTCGCAGACAGGCAAGGCTCCCGCCTACGCTGCCTATCTCGCACAACCCTCGACGATGTCGTTTGCTGGCGGTAAGAAGCGTCGCGGTGTGTCGCATGCCGATGATATCCTCTATCTGAACAATGCCTTCACCTCACAGCCAGACAAATATCCCGCAGAGGCTGCACTCGCAGAGATCATCCAGCAGTATTGGATCAACTTCGCCAAGACGGGAAATCCTAATGGCAAGGGACTGCCCTACTGGCCTACGTTCGATAAGGACCAGCCCACGACGATGCAATTCAGCAACGGTGCCTCGCTCATCAGCGTTCCTAATCGTGCACAGATAGACTTCATCGACCGTTTCTACAAGCAGAAGCGCGAAGAGACCGAGAGCCAGCGCCCACAGACCCTGAAGTCGCGCATCGTGGAGAATGGCGGCACAGGCCCCTACAAGACGATCATGACAGAGGTGGAAGGACTGAAGGCCCACACCGTGTTTGCACCCAAGGACTTGAGCAGCGTTAAGGAGCCACTGCCCGTATTGGTATGGGGCAACGGTGCCTGCTCTAACTCACCCTGGGAGCACTTCAAGTTCCTCAACGAGATTGCCTCTCACGGCTATATCGTGCTCGCCACAGGCTATATCCCCATGGAGGAAGAACCCTACAAGGGCGAGATGTCAACCACCCAGCAGCAGATAGAGAGCATCGACTGGGCAGAGCAGCAGAATGCCAATCCGAAGTCGCCTTTCTATCAGAAGATCGACACGAAGAAGATCTGCGTGGCTGGTATGTCGTGCGGCGGTCTGCAGACACTCTTCAACTGCGCAGACCCACGTATCACGACGCTGATGATCTGCAACAGCGGCCTCTTCAAGATGGAGAATGCCGCTCAGGCCGTCGGTGGTATGCCGATGCCGCCGAAGGAGAAGCTCAAGGAGATCCACACGCCCGTCATCTACATCCTCGGTGGCAAGGAGGATATCGCCTACGAGAACGGTATGGACGACTTCCAGCGCATCACCCATGTGCCCGCCTATGCCATCAACTATCCCGTAGGTCACGGAGGCACCTATCGTCAGCCTCATGGTGGCGAGTTCACCATCCCCGCTCTCGCATGGCTTGACTGGCAGCTGAAGGGCGACAAGCAGGCTGCCACGATGTTCGAGGGTGAGGACTGCGGACTCCTGAAGCGCAAGGACTGGAGCATCTCGAAGAACCGCCTCTGCAAATAAGGTGGATCGCGATTCGCAGACATAAAAAAGAGGTGAAACATCATTGTGATATGACCCCGAAAAGTTGGACATTAAATTAAACATTAATTATTCAACTCTCTATAGTAGTGAGCTCGGTATTGTACCGGGCTCATTCCTTTTAATCTCAATTTTATTCTTTTATTGTTATACCA